>Ga0075163_10001161_pt1 | contig 35226 bp, 28 predicted proteins | sample JI1023141ADNA_FD_71478 | JGI IMG/M metagenome (GOLD analysis project Ga0075163, IMG submission 71478) | Wastewater effluent complex algal communities from Wisconsin, to seasonally profile nutrient transformation and Carbon sequestration -... | ecosystem: Engineered > WWTP > Effluent > Algae...
AAGGCCATGTGGGTGAACAAACAGGATGCTGGCGACGCCAACATGCAGGAGCTTGCTGGCTATATCGCCCGTGGCGCCAGTGCCTTCCTGAAAGCCGAATGGAAGGTGTTGGGCGTATTCGCCGCCATCGCCGCCGTGTTGCTGGCTTGGAGCGCTGAGCTCACGGCCGTGGCAGCACATACCGACTGGGTCATCGCCATCGCCTTCCTGATCGGGGCCTTCTTCAGCGCCTTCGCTGGTTGGATCGGCATGAGCATCGCTACCAAAGCGAACGTGCGTACCACCCAAGCGGCACGCACCAGCTTGGCACAAGGCCTCAAGGTGAGCTTCAACGGAGGCACCGTGATGGGCCTCGGTGTTGCTGGCCTGGCCGTGGTCGGTCTCAGCACGCTCTTCATCGTATTCCTCGGCATGTACGTGACCGATGGCAACGCCAACGGTGACCAGATGATGCAGTGCTTGGAAGTCCTGGCAGGATTCAGCCTCGGTGCAGAATCCATCGCGCTGTTCGCCCGTGTGGGTGGTGGCATCTACACCAAAGCGGCCGACGTGGGAGCGGATCTCGTGGGAAAGGTGGAAGCCGGTATCCCCGAGGATGATGCACGCAACCCGGCGACCATCGCCGATAACGTGGGCGATAACGTGGGTGATGTGGCCGGTATGGGCGCCGATCTCTTCGGCAGCTACGTGGCTACGATGTTGGCAACGATGGTGCTGGGCCGCGAAGTGGTCAGCGCCGACAACTTCGGAGGCATGGCTCCGATCCTGTTGCCGATGGTCATCGCCGGTCTCGGTGTCTTGTTCAGCATCGTGGGCACCTTGTTCGTGCGCATCAAGAAGGATTCCGATAGCGTGATGAACGCGCTGAACTACGGCAACTGGGGTTCCATGTTGTTGGTGGCCGTAAGCAGTTATCCATTGATCCAGTGGATGCTTCCTGAGACGATGCAGTTCGTGCGCAACGGAGTTTCTTCGGAGATCACCAGCATGAACGTGTTCTGGGCCATCATCCTCGGCCTGGTGGTGGGTACCTTGATGAGCTTGGTGACCGAGTACTACACGAGCATGGGCCGTCGCCCGGTGTTGAGCATCGTGAAGAAGAGCGGTACCGGTCATGGTACCAACGTGATCGGTGGTCTGGCCATGGGTATGGAGAGCACCGTGCTGCCGATCCTGATCCTCGCAGCAGGCATCTGGGGTTCCTTCGCGCTGGCCGGTATGTATGGTGTGGCCATTGCCGCAGCAGGAATGATGGCCACCACCGCCATGCAGCTCGCGATCGACGCGTTCGGTCCTATCGCTGATAACGCCGGTGGTATCGCCGAGATGAGCGGTCTTCCGAAAGAAGTGCGTGAGCGTACCGACAACCTGGATGCTGTGGGCAACACCACTGCAGCCACGGGCAAAGGCTTCGCCATCGCATCCGCAGCACTAACCGCTTTGGCGCTCTTCGCCGCATACGTGGGTATGTCGGGCATCACGGGCATCGACATTTACAAGGCCGATGTGTTGGCCATGTTGTTCGTCGGTGGCATGATCCCGTTCTTCTTCAGCAGCCTCGCCATCAGCGCGGTGGGTAAGGCCGCCATGGACATGGTGAAGGAGGTCCGTCGCCAATTCCGCGAGATCCCCGGGATCATGGAAGGTAAAGCGAAGCCAGAGTACGAGAAGTGCGTGGCCATCAGCACCAAGGCCTCCATCCGCGAGATGATCGCACCAGGTGCCTTGGCCTTGCTCTCACCGATCATCGTTGGTTTCCTCGCTGGTCCTGAAGCACTGGGTGGCTTGCTGGCTGGTATCACCGTGAGCGGGGTGCTCATGGGCATGTTCCAGAACAACGCCGGTGGCGCTTGGGACAATGCGAAGAAGAGCTTCGAGAAAGGCGTGGACATCGATGGTGTGATGTACTACAAGCACAAGGCCGACAAACCTTCGCCTCCCCACCAAGCCGCTGTAACGGGTGATACCGTTGGTGATCCGTTCAAGGATACCTCGGGTCCTTCGATGAACATCCTCATCAAGCTGACGTCGATCGTAGCGCTGATCATCGCGCCGCACATCAACGAGAACGAGGCGGCCCATGTGCAAGTGCCGGCTGCCACCATCGAGCACACGGTGGAAGTCGCTGCCGATGGAACGATCTTGGATGTGAGCGAGCGGTTCTGATCCTCGCAAAGCTGGAACGAAGAAGGGGCTGCCTGATCAGGAAGCCCCTTCTTTGTTGTTAGGCTAAGAGTAGTCCGGATGAAGGGAGGTGATCACCGCGCCACTGTGAACCGCTGACCGGCGATGTTGGAACCATCCGCAGCGAGAAGGTTGAGCAGGTATGTTCCGTTGCTGAGCGAACTCACATCCAACATGCGCACGCTTTCCTGTGTGATCAGGCGTACATCGCTGACCTGCATCACTACGCGACCCACGGCATCGAGTACGACCACTTGTGTTGGCCGCACCGTGCTCATTCCGATGTTCAGCACAGCGTTCGCAGGAACGGGGTAGAGTTGAAGCAGATCGCTGTTCACACCGTTCTCTCCCACCCCTACCGTAGCGCAATCGATCTGTAGTTCCGCAGCGCCCATATCGCGTTGCACACCGAACACCGGCAAGTCACGTTGGTCGTTGGTCATCAGATCCGGATCGCCCATGTCGATGGCCACGCTCCCGCACTCCAACTCCATCGTCCACGTGGATGCACCATTGTCCGCGAGCGCGTTTAGGTCAGGATCGACACCAGTGCGGTTGCCGTTCATGCCATCCATGATGCCGGTGGCGCCATCGGCGTTCTCCACCAAGGTGAAGGAGACCTCGTTCAACGCACCGCTCACATCGGGCGCCATCGCTGCGGTATTATCCGCGACGATAGTGCTGTTCATGTTCAATGTCCCCATCATGTGGTAGGTACCGCCGCCCGCATCGGTGGCCATGTTGCCAGCGATGGTGCTTGCCATGATGGTGGCAACACCACCATTCACTTGTACGCCACCGCCCGTGGTCGCCATGTTGTTGGCCATCGTGCTATGCTCCACCCATAACGTGCCGGTCGCACCCTCGCCACCTTGCAAGAAGAGGCCACCGCCTTTAGGTGCCTCGTTCGCGTACACCGCGCTGCGTGATATGTTCATCACACCAGCGTTCGCACCCCAGAGTCCACCGCCTTCGTTGCCTGCCATGTTCTCGGTCACGGTGCTGTTCTGTAGGGTGAAGGTTCCTGCGCCCGTCACGTGCACGGCGCCACCGTTCCCTGGCGCGAACGCTGCCAGTTCTCCCGCTGCGGAACAATCGTTCCCGCTGAATACCGAATTGGTCACCGTGATCGTTCCGGTAAGTGATTCGATCGCACCACCGGCACGCACACATTCGTTCTGTTGGAACATGACGTCATCGATCATCACGGTTCCATTCAAGTTGAAAAGGCCACCGCCGCTACCTGCTGGACCATCGGCGATGTTGTTCATCAGCATGGTGTTGTTCCGCACCACAATGGTCCCACCATTGTTGAAGAGTCCACCGCCACCATCATCCGCAGCTGGGCCGCTCGCCGTGTTGCCATCGATCATCACATTGTCCAAGGTCATGATCCCGGTCCCGTTCCAGTAGCCGCCGCCTTCGCGTGCCGCGGTGTTCCCCATGGCTATGCCGCCGTTGATGTTCGTATCACCCGCTCCGGTGATGTGCACTGCGCCCCCGTTACCTGGTGCAGCGCCGGTGCTATTGCCCATGAAGTCGACGTTCGTCAGTGTGGTCAAGTAGCCCGCTTTGCTGAACACCTCGATACCACCGCCCGCTCTGGTCGCGTGGTTATTGCTGAGCGTGCTGTTCAGCACGGTGAGCGTGGCCAGGGTATCGTTCATGATACCGCCGCCGCTGCCCGCTGCGCCCGAGGCCATGTTGTTTGTGATCAGTGTGCCGTTCTGCACCGTGAGCATTCCGGCAAGGTTGAAAATGCCTCCACCGCCTTGGTCGGCCAACGCACCTTCGGCCACGTTCCCATCGATCAGCACACTGTCTACCACCATGGTGCCGGTGCCGTTCCAAAGCCCACCGCCTTCGAGTACTGCGGTGTTCTCGTTCACCGTACCGCGCGTGATCATCGCGTTGCCAGCACCGGTCATGTGGAAGCCGCCACCATTGCCAGGCGAACTACCCGTGCTGTTGTTGTTGAGGATCAAATCCGTAAGCTCCACACTGCCATTGGCACCTGCATTGTCTTCGATGCCACCACCGGCCCGTACAGCGGTGTTCCAACTGATGGTGCTTTGATCCACCATGAGGTGCCCGCCCGTTTCGTTGAAGATACCGCCACCGCTTCCTGCAGCACCATCGGCCACATTGTTCATCACCTGTGTTTTGTTCCGCACGATCAGCGTTCCCCCGTTGTTGAACAGACCGCCGCCGCCATCATGGGCAGCAGGACCGTGCGCCGCGTTCTCGTCGATCACAACGTAGTCCACTGTCATGATTCCGGTCGCGTTCCAGAGCCCACCACCTTCGCGGCCGGCTTTATTGCCGTTCACCGTACCACCACTGACCAGGATGGTCGCCGTGCCTGTAGCATGCAGTCCTCCGCCATTTCCCGGGTTGGGTGTACCGGCCATGCCAGCCACATCGTTGTGGTCAAGGTGAACGTCCTGTAAGGTCAGATCGCCAACGGTGATCTCGATACCACCACCAGCGCGGTTCGCCGCATTGTCGCGGATCGTCACATGGTCCATCATCACGGACCCAGAAACGGTGAAGAGGCCACCGCCACTTCCGCTGACACCATTCGCCATGTTATGGTGGATCGCGCTCATGCCTTCCACCGTCAGCATGTTGTCCACGTTGAAGATGGCACCCCCACCTTCGGTGGCTGTAGTGCCGGATGCGGTATTCCAAGCTAGTTCCGACCCACTGATCCACAGGGAACCGCCAGTAGCGAAAATGGCTCCACCGCGTAGCATGGCCATGCTGTGATGGATCGCGATGTCGCGTAGGATGACCTCGGAACCGGCAATGTGCAGGGCACCGCCATCATCGGCTTGCCCCATGAGCAACGCTACACCGCGCAGCTCAACGTTCACACCCCCGGTGATGTTGAAGATCCGGCTCGTCATTCCTGCACTGATCACCGTGTTCGTGGTATCGTTGCCAACAATGGTGAGGTCTTCATCGATGAGTAGCTCACCCGTGGTGAGCAGGATCGGAACGCCATTCGTGTTCGGCGAGAACACGATCGAGTCGCCGGTCTCAGAAGCCATGATCGCGGCTCGCAACGATCCCGGACCGGAGTCATCGGAGTTCGAGACTGTGCGCGTGGTGGCATGCAGGCTGGGTGAAAGGAGGATGCCTGCCAGGCAGACAAGCGTAAGGGCGGGTCGAGTAGTCCTGTTCATGATATCGATGGGTTAAGAGTTGCTCCATGAGGTCATGGTCATCTACGAGAGCCGAACGCGATCGGATCGATACCACATGTGAATGCCTCATCTCTTCCGGCCGCTCGGAAAAGTGAAGCCCCGCCGATCCGCAGGAACGCGGAAGGCAGGGCTGCTTTGTTCAGGGTGGAGGACTAGCGCTTCTTGGCCGCTTTCTTCGCCGCAGGTTTCGGGATGTCCTTGCCTTTCGCTCCGGACTTGGTCACCTTGACCTCGGTCTTCTTCGCGGGTTTAGCAGCCACTTTTGGAACCGCTTTGCCATTGCTCGGCGCCGGCTTGCCCAAGTTGATCACCTTCACCTCCGGCTTGGGGCTGGCGGTCTCCATGGGGAATAGGCCATGGATCTCCGCATCGATACGGCTGATGATCTTGCCGAGGTCTTCGGGATCCTTGTGGAAGCTGTTGTCCTCCACATCGATGATCAGCAATTTGCCTTTGTCGTAGGTCTGGATCCACGCCTCATAGCGTTCGTTCAACCGCTTCAGATAGTCGATGCTGATGCTGTTCTCGTAGTCGCGGCCGCGCTCGCTGATCTGCTTCACCAGTTTATCCACCGGTGCCTGCAGGTATATCATCAGGTCTGGCGGCGTGATCGAGTGGTCCATGTTCTGGAACAGGCGGAAGTAGTTCTCGAAGTCACGCGTGGTCATCAGGCCCATGGCATGCAGGTTGGGGGCGAAGATGAACGCATCTTCGTAGATCGTCCGATCCTGGATCACATTGCGGCCACTGCGTCGGATATCGATCAGTTGTTCGTATCGCGAGTTGAGGAAGAAGATCTGCAGGTTGAAACTCCACCGCTGCATGTCCTTGTAGAAGTCGAACAGGTACGGGTTGTTGTCCACGGCCTCCTGCAACTGGTCCCACTTGTAGTGCTTGGCCAGGAGTTGGGTCAAGGTGGTCTTGCCGGAGCCGATGTTGCCTGCGATCGCGATATGCATGAGGAGTGTACTGGAAAGGGGCCCGCTAACGGCGAGCAGGTGCGAAGATACCCGCACCCCCCGACTGCATACGCGTTGTGGAAAAGTCGTGGGATCCTCACCGGGTCAACGCCCCGTGCCCACCTCGAGGATGACGATGCCTTCAGCCGTGCGTATGTACAACCGTCCGCGCTCCACGCGCAGGTCGAGCATAGCACTCTTCAACGCATCGGGCATCGGAATGGGAGCGATCGCGAACGACCGCATATCGTAGACCTGAGCTTCGCCGCCCTGCACGAAATACAACGCCTCACCTCGTACCTCGAAGCTGGTGACTTCCGTCAGCGGGATCGTGCGCATATACGTGCCGAACACATCGAACACGAGTAGGCCATGGACTGGGTCGTTCACATAGAGTCGGCTATCGAACTCCTGCATGGCTACTGGGCTCACGGTGAAGCCGAGCAACTGATCCAACCGGCCCGTGTTGGCCAGCTTACGCAACTGCGCATCCACCCGGATCAACTCCAGTTCCTGTTGATCGAAGAACCAGAAGCCGTTCTGCACACTGGCACAAGCGAGCACCACTTGCGGGTAGCCGTTCCGTGGAAGGTTGAGGACGCTGCCTTGCATGCTCAAGGTGTTGTCGAGCACGGCCAGTTGTCCCTGTTCTTGCGAGAAGATCACTGGCTTGAGGGAGTAGAATGCATCGATGCTGCTGATGCGTCCGAAGGTCTTCACGCTGTTGCGCAGCCACGAGGCGCCCTCCGCGTTGTACAATTCAAGCACATCGCCGCGCAGGACGTAGATGTTGCCCACTTCGTCAGTGGTGAAGGCATCCACGGGACCTAGGATCACGGGCTTGTACTGTCCAGCAACACCACAGGTCAGTAGCATGCCGAAGGCGATCAGGAATGTGCGTGCGGAGGTCATGCCGGTACTGGCGCGAGCAGGCTGTCGATCAAGGAACGATCATTGCTGAGCCGTGGCACCTTGTTCTGGCCGCCGAGCTTGCCGCGCTGCTTCATCCACGCATAGAACGTGCCAGGCGGCACGCCATGTACGATCGGTGGGCGTAGGGCCATGTCGCCGCGGCGTTTCGCGTCATAGTCGGAGTTGATGCTGCGCATGGTGCCGTCCATGGTGCGTACGAAGGCGTCAAGATCGTCCGGCGGGGTGCTGAATTCGATCACCCATTCGTGACCGCCGCGTGCATCCGTGTCCATGTACACCGGTGCGGCCGTGTATTCGCTCACCACCGCTCCGGTGGCGCGGCAGGCAGCCTCGATCCCTTTGTCGGCGTTCTCCACCACCAGTTCCTCACCGAAGGCATTGATGAAGCTGCGCGTGCGGCCGCTCACCTGCACACGGTAGGGTTTCACACTGGTGAAGCGCACCGTATCGCCGGGCATGTAGCGCCATAGGCCACCGTTGGTGCTGATCACGATGGCGTAGGAGACATCCGGCTCCACCTCGTGTACCAGCAGGGTGCGTGGTGTGCTCTTCCCGACCTCTTCCAACGGCATGAACTCGTAGAAGATGCCATAGTCGAGCATCAACAGCATATCGTCCGCACCATGGCGGTCCTGGATAGCGAAGGACCCCTCCGAAGCGTTGTAGCTCTCCAGGTAGTTCATGGTGGGCGAGGGGATCAGCGCTTCGAACTGCGCCCGGTAGGGCCTGAAGCTGACACCGCCATGCATGAAGAGTTCGAGGTTAGGCCACACCTCCAGGATGTTCTTCTTGCCGGTGAGCTCCAGGATGCGGTGCAACAGGATCAAGGTCCACGAAGGCACACCGGCGATGCAGCGAACATCCTCGCGCATCGTCTCGCGCGCCATGCGTTCGATCTTCTCCTCCCAGTTCTCCATCAGCGCGGTCTCGATCACCGGGGTGCGCCGCACCTCCACCCACATGGGCAGGTTGCGGATGATGATGGCGCTGAGGTCACCGCTGTAGGCGTCGGCGCGGAATTGTTCCAACGTGCTGCTGCCGCCTACCACCAAGCTCATGCCCTGGTACAACTTGCTCTCGGGGAACTGCTGGTAGTGGAAGGCGATGAGGTCCTTGCCACCCTTGTAGTGGCAATCCTCCAACGCTTCGCGGCTCACGGGGATGAACTTGCTACGATCGCTGGTGGTGCCGCTGCTCTTGGCGAACCACCGCACGTCGGTGGGCCAGAGCAGGTTCTGTTCACCCTTGCGCAAGCGGGCCACGAAGGGCTTTACGTCCTCGTAATCCTGGATCGGCACCCGTGCCCGGAACTCGTCCGGGTCGGCGATCTCCTCATAGCCGTGCTTGCGCCCCCACTCGGTGTAGCGGGCGGTCTGCACCAGGTGGTGGAACACCTCGAGCTGGGCCATACGCGGGTTCTCGCGGAACAGCTCGATCTGCTGCAGCCGCTTCTTGATCAGGAAGGAGACGAGGGCGTTCACGGCGACGAAGAAAGGGTGGGAGGTTCGTTGGGGGACCTATCTTCAGCCCAAAAGATACGCACAGCTTCCAATGAGCGATGGTTCACCCCTGCGCAAGATGCTCGCCGGCTTCGATGGTTCGGTGACTTATGCACTGCCCCTAGCCGATGGTCCTATCGAGCTGGCGCCCTACATCGGCGGCTCGTTCACGCTGCGCGCCACCGGTGTGCTCAGCTGTGTGAGCTGCGGGCGTCGGGTGAAGAAGCTCTTCGCCCAAGGATTCTGTTATCCCTGCCTGCAGAACGCGCCCGAGGCGGCCGAGTGCATCGTGCGACCAGAACTCTGCCGGGCGCATTTGGGCGAAGGGCGCGACCCCGACTGGGAGCGTGACCACCATTTCACCGAACACGTCGTCTACTTGAGCTACACGGGTGGTATCAAGGTGGGCATCACCCGGAGCACGCAGGTCCCCGTGCGGTGGATCGATCAAGGGGCCGTGGGTGCGCTCGTCATCGCTCGGGTACCGTATCGCCAATTGGCCGGGCTCATCGAGGTGGACCTCAAGCGCATCTTCGCCGATCGCACCAACTGGCGGGCCATGCTCAAGTTGGTGCCCACGGATCATGGGGCCCTGTTCGAGGCTCGGCAGAAGGCGCAAGCCATCTTACGCGAGGACCTGCAGCAATACCTGTTGACGGACGAGCAGCCGCTCGATATCCACTACCCCGTGCTGGCCTACCCGCCCAAAGTGGCCAGCGTTTCCTTGGAAAAGGTGCCGGTGCTCTCGGGGAAGCTCCTCGGTGCCAAGGGGCAATACCTGCTTTTCGAGGATGGAAGGGTATTCAATGTCCGGAACCACAGTGGTTTCCATGTACTGGTGGACCCCATGAACCCCGTCGTGTAACCTTCCAGCGGAACCCGCCGTTCAACAGTCAGGTTTTGGTTAGTGAACTGATCGTTAGGGCAAGCGAAGGGCCGCAGGAAACTGCGGCCCTTCGTGGTTCTATTCCCTTGTAGGCTCCGAAGCCGGTCATCGCGAGCTACGCTCGCCAACGGTTCATTTACCGGATCACCAGGTCGAACGGCATCCTGGCCTGGATACCCATCTGCTCGGTGGCCTGTTTCGCCTTCTGGTATTGCTTCAAGAGTGCCGCATCCTCGCCGAGCACCTGGGTGGCCACCCAGCTCCGCGCAGTGCCGTTCAGGTCCTGCATCAGCTGCTCGAAGAAGTCCTTCTGCTCCGGCAGTTCCACCCGGCGGTATTCCGTCAGGTTGGCCAGTTCGGCGGCTTTGCTGATGGCTGCTTCCAAGCCCCCCAGCTCGTCCACAAGCCCCAGACGCTGCGCATCCACGCCGGTCCACACGCGGCCCTGACCGATGCTGTCCACCTGGGCCACGGTCATCTTCCGCCCTTCGGCCACGCGTTCGGTGAAGCCTTGGTAGAAGTCGTCGATGTAGCCTTGGATGATGCGTTTCTCCTCTTCGGTCAGCGGGCGGCTCACGGTGAAGAGGTCGGCGTGCTTGTTGGTCTTCTCGCCATCGAAGGTGATGCCGAGCTTGTTCTTGAAGAAGCCCTGCATGTTCGGGATGATGCCGAACACACCGATGGAACCGGTGATGGTGTTGCGTTCCGCGAAGATGCGGGTGGCCGGTGCACTGATGTAGTATCCACCGCTGGCCGCCACATCGCCCATGCTTACCACCACGGGCTTCACCTGCTTGCACAGTTCCACCTCGCGCCAGATCACATCGCTGGCTAGGCCACTTCCGCCCGGGCTGTTCACCCGCAGCACCACCGCTTTGATCGAGCTGTCCTCACGCGCTTCGCGGATGGCCGCGCTCAGGTCGGTGCCGCCGATGGTGCCTTCGCTGCTTTCGCCGGTCATGATATCGCCTTCCGCATAGATGACGGCCAATTTGCCCTTCGTGCTGGAGTACTTCATGTCGTCCGGGGTGAAGGACCGCACGTATTTGCTCAGGCTCACGAATTCCAATTCGTCGTCCGCCGGAACGCCCATGCGCTCGTGCAGCACCGCCAGCACCTCGTCGCGGTACTTCAATCCATCCACCAGGCCCAGCTTCAGGGCATCGTCCGCGTTGCGCACCAACAGGCTGTCGGCGATGGTGTTCAGCCGTGCCTTGTCCAGTCCGCGTGCTTCGGCCACCGCAGTTTGCACCTCGTCCCAGAGGCCATTCAGGATGGCCCGGTTCTGCTCGCGGTTGGCCTCGCTCATGTGGTCCTCGGTGAAGACCTCGCCGAAGCTCTTGAACCTGTTGTTGCTGCCGCGGATGAACTGCACGTCGATATCGAGCTTCTCGAAGAGTCCCTTGTAGAACATGTACTCGCTGCGCAGGCCGGTGTATTGCAGGTCGCCACGCGGCTGCAGGAAGACCTGATCCGCTGCGGTGGCCAGGTAATATGTACCTTGAGTGTAAGTGTCGCTGAAGGCGATCACGGGTTTGCCGCTCTCCTTCTTGAAGCGCACGAGCTTGTCGCGGATCTCCTTCACCGTGGCCGACCCGGTCTGCAGGCCCGTGAGGTCCAGGAACACGCCCTTGATGTTGTCATCCGTCTTGGCGTTCTCCAAGCTGTAGAGCACTTGGTTCAGGCCCACGGGCATGGCACCTTTGAAGGGGCCGAAGTCGAGCATCAGCTCGTCCTTGTTGCCGCGGTCCACGATCTGCTGGTCCAGTTGCAAGTGCAGGATGCTTCCATCCCGGACCGTGGTGGGTTTACTTGCGGTGGAGAAGCTGGAACCGATCGCGACGAGGGCCCCGACGAAGAGGAAGATCAGCACCACCCCGATCAGGAGGGTGCCGAGCATCGAGGCGAACATGAACTTGAGGAACTGACGCATGGGAAGGGGATGTCTTGTGTGGCCACGAAGCTAGGCCGGGGCTCGAACGGATGTCGGCCGGCGATCCATGAGCGGGGCGTGCTATGGATGGGAGGCCGAGCCGGATAGCTTTGCCGCATGCCCGAGCAGGAGGTCGTGTTGTTGTTGGGGGCCGATCTGGGCGATCCGGTGCGGCAGTGCGACTCTGCACAACAAGCGGTAGGGGAGCGGATCGGTCACGTGTTGGCGCGTAGTCGCGATCATTGGTCCAAGCCCTGGGGTTTCCACGCGGACACGCTCTTCCTTAACCGGGCTTTGCTGGTCTCTACACCGTTGGAACCTGCGGCGGTACTCCGGGTCTGCCTCAACATCGAGCAGGAAATGGGCCGCCAGCGTGATACCGATGGCCATATCATTTCCAGGCTCATCGACATCGACATCCTGCTAATGGGTGATGCGGTTATCGAAACGCCCGGCTTGGTGGTGCCCCATCCCCGCCTGCACCTTCGCCGCTTTGCCTTGGCGCCCCTATGCGACCTATTGCCCGACTGGGAGCATCCGATCGAACGCCGCACTGCGTTGGTGCTGCTCAATGCTCTCCCACGCGTATGACACCCTTTCATTCCTACATCGCCGTGGAGGGCCTGATCGGTGCCGGTAAGACCACCTTGGCGCGCCGCCTCGCCGAACGGTGGAACGGTCGGTTGGTGCTGGAGGAGTTCGAGGACAACCCCTTCCTACCGCGGTTCTACGAGGATCCCGAGCGCTACGGCTTCTCCGTGGAGTTGTCCTTCCTGGCCCAGCGCTACCACCAGCTCAAACGCGTCACCGAGCAGGACCTCTTCCGCGCATGCACCGTGGCCGACTATTCCATCGGCAAGTCGGTGGTCTTCGCCAACGTCACATTGCAGACAGATGAGTACGCCTTGTTCCGCGACCTCTACCAGATCATGTATGCTGATCTGCCCCGTCCGGAACTCATCGTTTACCTGCACTTGGACATGATACGGGTCAAGGATCGGATCCGCTCCAGAGGCAGGAGTTATGAACAAAGTATCCCCATTGACTACCTCTCGAAACTTCAAGAGCGCTACTTGGATCACCTGCAGAAACTTCCCGATGATCGCGTGCTCGTCGTGGATCTGCAAGGCCACGACCTGCTGAACGATACGCCGGTCTATGAAAAGCTCGTGGAGGCCCTATCCGTGGAAGTGCCCAAGGGCTGCCGAGTGATCACGTTATGATACACCCTTCACTGTGGACAAGTGCCACGGATGTGAAGAACGGACGCGCGTTCAGGTGGTTAAGTTTGCGCCCTAAGAATAAGAACCAAGCACCGAATTATGGAAAAGAGGTACCTGCAGGGACTGGCCCTGATGCCCATCACTCTCCTAGCCCTCAGCGGCTGTGGTGGCATCGGCAAGATGAACAAGTACGTCGAGAACATCAAGTACACGGTGGATCCTAATCCGCTGATCGTACAAGGTGATTCCGTCGCCGTCAACATCAACGGCAACTTCCCCGGGAAGTACTTCTACAAGAAGGCCCAAGTGGAACTGACGCCTACCTTGGTTTACACCGGTGGCGAAACACCCTACAAGACCGCGTATTTCCAAGGCGAAGGTGCCGTGGGGAACAACACGGTGATCCCGTACGAGACCGGTAAGGCCTTCAACTACACCCACAAGGTGGCCTACACGCCGTCCATGGCGCAGAGTGAGCTCATGGTAAAGATCCTGGGCAAGCAAGGCAAGGAAGGCAAGAAGCAGCTCGAGTTCACCCCGTACAAGCTGGCCGATGGTGTCATCACCACGCCCTACTTGGTGGTGAGCGATGACAAGGTGCTCCTCGCGAAGGATGCCTTCGTGCGCATCACCGACCACAGCCAGGACGCCACCCTCAACTACCTGGTGAACGCCAGCAATGTCCGCCCCACCGAGCTGAAGGATGCGGACATCAAGGCGATGGCCGACTTCATCAAGACCATGAAGGCCAACCCCAACATCGTGGCCAAGAACGTGAGCATCGATGCCTGGGCCAGCCCCGAAGGTGAACTGAGCAAGAACGAGAACCTGGCCGACGACCGGACCAAGAGCGCCAAGACATGGGCAAAGGGCGAATTGGTGCGTGCCAAGAACGATAGCGCCAAGGCCGATGCGTTCTATACCTTGAACGCTCGCGGCGAGGACTGGGAGGGCTTCAAGCGCGCCATGCAGGCTAGCAGCACCGTACCCGACAAGGAGCTCGTGCTGCGCGTGCTGGAGATGTACCCCGACCTCACCAAGCGCGAGGAGGAGATCAAGAACATGGCGGCCACCTACAAGGAGATCGCCGACGAGATCCTGCCCCAGCTGCGCCGTAGCGAGGTGAAGATGAACTACCAGCGCATCGGCAAGACGGATGCCCAGCTCACCGAGATGAGCCGCACCGCGCCCGATAGCTTGAACGTGGAGGAACTCTTGTTCGCGGCCACCCTCACCAACGACCTCAACGAGCAGCTCCGCATCTACAAGGAGACCGAACGCGTACACCCAACCGACCACCGCGCTTCCAACAACGTGGGCTACGTGTACATGCTGCAGAACAAGTTGGACGAAGCCGCTGCCCAGTTCACCAAGGCCAACTCCATCCAGGAGAACCCCATCAGCACCAACAACCTTGGTGTTGTGGCGCGTTTGAAGGGCGATCGCAAGAAAGCGAGCGAGCACTACACGAAGGCTGGTGCCGCAGGCCCTGAGGTGAAGTACAACCAAGGCATCATCGACATTCAGAACGGAAACTATAGCAGCGCCAGCAGCAACTTCGGCAGCACCAAGAGCGTGAACGCCGCCCTGGCCAAACTGCTCGGTGGTGACGCCGCCGGGGCACAGAGCATCCTCGATGGCGCCACCGACAAGGATACCGCCACCGGCCACTACCTCGCCGCCATCATCGCCGCGCGTCAGAACAACTGCGCTGGTGCAGCCTCCAGCTTGGGCCTCGCCATCCAGAAGGACGGCAGCTTGCGCGAAAAGGCCCTGAAGGACCTGGAGTTCCGCAACTGCAAGGACAGCTTGGGTCTCTGATCCGCAGCGACACGACTATTCGAAGCCCCTTCGCCTGATCGGTGGAGGGGCTTCTTCTTTTTTTCGAGTGGTGTACCGCGCTCACTCGCTTCCATGTTATTCGTTCACTTCCTAACTGATTCTCCATATCACACCTCAGTCATCCTCCTTATCGATTGGTTCGTGGTGGTCGATGAGCATGTCCAGCACCAGCTCTCAAGTAGGAATGGTTCATAGTAGCCGGATCCCTTTTTGCTACCGAACCGATTTGATCCAAAAATGACGCCTACCCCGAATCTCCGCCGGGGCCATCTGCTTGCGAGGCTGACCTTGAGGGGATTCCCTCATCATCGCCTGCCACACTGTGAGGACTCAGCCGGGTCTGTCCACTGCTCGAGAGGCTTTTGCGAAGCAATGGGCGGACGCTCTGCAGCCTAAAGACGCTGTCGTCCGTGCAACCTTCCCGCAATCTTGGTTCTGTGTGATCCGTTCGTGGTCTCATACCACCATTTCCACGCCGCCGCGAACCCCTGGCCGATCCAAAAGAAAAGAGCCCTGCTCTTCAGCAAGGCTCTTCAAGATCCTCATCGCTGCACCTAGAACACGATCTTCTGGCGGCGGATGCGGGTGCGGTACTTCTTGCCACTGCTCTTGTACTTGGTAAGCTTGTAATGCACCTGTAACTTCATGAACAGGTAGGCGTCCAAGTCCGTGGGGTCACCGCGTTGTTGGCCAGCTGCAGTGGGGTCACCGGCTTCCATCAGAACTGGATTCTGAAGGCTCGGATCCGCTAGGAAAGCAGCGACCTCACCCCGCGAGGCGAGAATTAGGTCATTATCATAGTAAGCGGTACTTACATCATCGATGTAATCCGTGAAGGTCTTAGTGTACTGGAGTTCCAGTCCGAAACTCAGGTTCTTCGATAAGGCCTTGCGCAGGCCTAGCCCAACAGGAATACCCAAGGAGAAGTTCGTATACTCCTCGGGACCGCCTGGTAGGCCTTGACCTTCAGTGCCAAGGGGTCTTAACTGCACCCAAGTGTTCTCGAATTGTGCTTTGGGGTCGAAGTAGAATCCGGCGATCCCAGTAAAGACGTATAGTCCAATGCGCGAAGATTTTTGTCCCTCAACACCGCGTAGACTGTGGAAATGTCCGAGTTCCTCCTTGAACGGGTGTACTTCTACCACAAAGGAGGCCTCATAGATATCGGACTTGAAACTCAAGTTGCGATTCATCCGATAAAGCTCTGAGGTGAGGTTATCATTCCCGGCCATTACGCCATATGTAGCTCGAAGACGCACGGCTACGCGCTGGGCTACGTAATACCTGTAATCGAAGTGTGCCGCAGGACGGGTCTGGCTAAGTTCCAAGTCCCATAAGAAAGGAGAGCCGATCTGATTGCGACCACCTAACTCTCCCAAGAAGTTGGAAATCCCAAAACCTAGGCTCAACTCCTGCCGTTGTGTCTTCCAATAGCTCGATTGCCGGAAGTACTGTGCATGTGCCGAAACACAAGCCAGCACTAAAGCCAGCACGATAGGGAGCTGCGAGAGGCGCGTGTAACGAGGTGTCATCGACTCTGATCCGGTCAAATATAGCGGCTCCGGACGAACCGGAGCGTATATGACGGATCAATAGGAAGACCCTCCTGCTCGATGAGGGTTGCCCCCGGCCGGGCAGGACGCTTCACGGTATGCGACCAAGACACGCACCGAGGTCCTAGAACACGATCTTTTGCCTTCTGATCCTGGTCCGGTATTGCTTGCTGCCGCTTTTGAGCTTCACCAGCTTGTAATGGAGCTGGAATTTCAGGAAGAGGTACGAATCCAGGTCGTTGGGGTCGCCGCGTTGTTGGCCCGGAGCTGTGGGGTCCAGCCCATTGGCATAGAGCCGCCCGGTCCTGATGCTGGGGTCGGCCAGGTAGGAGGCCACTTCGCCACGTGCCGCTAGCAACGCTTCGCGGTCGTAATAGGTCGTGCTCACGTCGTCCACGTAATCCGTAAAGGTCTTAGTGTATTGGAGTTCAAGACCGGCGCTGAACAGTTTGCTGAAGGCTTTGCGCAATCCGAGACCCATGGGCACACATAGCGCGTAGTTGTCATATTCCTCAGGTGCGTTGGGCAGTCCTTGGCCTTCCGTGCCGAGCGGCTTCAAGCGAACCCACGTGTTCTGGAACTGCGCCTTGGGGTCGAAATAGAAGCCTCCGATCCCGATGAATGTATAGAAGCCTGCGCGCGACGATTTGGTCCCTTGCACCCCGCGCAAGTCATATACATGTCCGACCTCTTCGCGGTAAAGGTGGAACTCGTAGGCGAAGGTGAACTCGATCACATCTGACTTGAAGCTGAGGTTCCTGTTCTGGCGGAAATCCTCGGAGGTGAGGTTGTCGTTCCCGGCCAGGATGCCGTAGGTGAGCCGGGCGCGCATGGCCATCTTCCGGGCCAGGTAGTAGCGATAATCGATGTGCAGTGCGGGCCGAGTCTGGCTGAGTTCCAGGTCCCAAACGAAGGGTGATCCGATCTGGTCACGGCCCCCCAGTTCACCCAGGAAGTTGGAAAGTCCGAAACCTAGGCTGATCTCACGGCGCTGGGTCTTCCAATAGTTGGACTGCCTGAAGTACTGAGCACTCAACGGCCCTGTACTGAGCAGGCATAGGGTCAGTAGGTAGGCAGCCTTCCGGGCGTAGCGTGGTATCATGGGCGGGGCGCCTGTCACAACGAAAGTAGGATTGCTCGACCGCACGGGTCATTGTGCGGCAGCCGACTATCACCACGGTGTTGTTGAAGCATATCGGGCCTTTCTACGCAGCAGGCCGGAAAAGTTGCATCAGCCCCCTGCCTGGAGACAATGCCAGAGGACCACACCTGCACAGACCGAGACGTTCAGGGAGTGTTTGCTGCCGTGCTGGGGGATCACTAAGCACCCGTCACAAGCGGCGATGACCTCCTCTGCAACCCCGTTCAGCTCATTGCCGAACACCAAAGCGAGGCGTTGTTCCGGATCGATCCGGACCGCTGGCAAGGCCATGGCCTCAACGGTCTGCTCCACGGCCAGCACCCGATAACCTTCGGCTTGAAGGCCGCGCACGGCATCAACAGTGGATGGGGCGGCCATCCAGGGGACCGATAGGGTAGCCCCCAGGGCGGTCTTCTCGATCTCCCGATGGGGTGGCTGCGGGGTGAATCCACAAAGCACCAGACCCTCCGCGCCGAAGGCATCGGCCGTGCGGAAGATCGACCCCACGTTATGGCGGCTGCGCACATCATCCAGCACCAAGCGGATGGGCCGCTTGGGCCGGTCGTGGTGCTCGGCGGCACTAGGCCTGGCGAGTTCGTCCATCGAAAGCTTGCGGTCGGAGGCGGGCATGTGTTCGGAAAATGTGGAGATCGGGAGTAGTGGAAGGGGTACGCGCCCGGGGTGTTGTGAGTACCTTGGCGGGCTTCGCCGATGGCTCAGAATGGCAGGCGAAAGTAGGCGCTTCGATCATGGCCAAGTCCGCAGAAACCCCCTTGATGCAGCAGTACGGCAGCATCAAAGCGAAGTATCCCGATGCCCTCCTGCTCTTCCGCGTGGGCGATTTCTACGAGACCTTCGGGAGCGATGCGATCACCGCGTCGGGTGTGCTCGGCATCACCCTGACCAAGCGCAACAATGGCGGTAATGCCGAGATGGAGCTGGCCGGCTTTCCCCACCATTCGCTGGAAACCTACCTGCCGAAGCTGGTGCGTGCAGGTTACCGGGTGGCCATCTGCGACCAACTGGAGGATCCGAAGCTGACCAAGACCATCGTGAAGCGCGGGGTCACCGAGGTCGTTACCCCCGGCGTCTCCTACAGCGATCAAGTGGTGGATCACCGGGCCAACAACTGGCTGGCCGCCATCTGCGGACACAACGGCCGGTATGGCCTGGCTTTCCTCGATGTCACCACGGGTGAATTCCTCGTGGCGGAAGAGGAGGGTGAAGAAGCCTGTCGCCTGGTCGATCGACATGCCCCGAGCGAGCTTCTCTTCCCCAAGGGTACAAGGGACCAAGTCCTGTTGAGTGCATGTGGGACCTACAACACCTTCGCGCTGGATGACTGGGCGTTCACCGATGACTTCGCCCGCGAGCGCCTGCTTCGCCAATTCTCCACGGCCACGCTGAAGGGGTTCGGGATCGAAGAGCTCCGCTTAGGGCAACGAGCGGCGGGCGCCATCCTGCACTACCTGGGGGAAACGCGCCATGACCGGTTGGCGCACATCGATCGCATCGGGTGGATCAGGCCCGAGACCTATGTGGGCCTTGATCGGTTCACCGTGCGCAACCTCGAACTGGTGAGCACCGTGAACGATGGGGCACGCACGCTGCAGAGCGCGGTCGATCGCTGCGTCACCCCCATGGGTTCAAGGCTGCTCAAACGTTGGATCCTCTTCCCGCTGATCGATACGGGCGAGATCGATGCAAGGCTCGATCGCGTGGAGGACCTCGTTGGCGATGCGGTGTTCACGGAAGCCTTGGGCAATGAACTACGCAGCATCGGTGATCTCGAACGCTTGGCGGGGAAAGCAGCGGCAGGTCGCATCAACCCGCGCGAACTGCTCCAGGTCCACATCGCACTCGATGCGGCGCAGCGTGTACTAGGATTGCTAAGCGAACGGGGCAGTATCCTTCGTATCGCGGTGCCCGAGACCTTGTCGGCCCGGATCGCCACCACCATCGAGCAGGACCCGCCGGTGAATCCGGCCAAAGGCGGTGTCATCCGCACGGGCGTGAGCCCCGAATTGGACGAGCTGCGCCACGTGAGCGGCCATGCCAAGGAGTTGTTGTTGGAAGCGCAGCGCCGCGAGAGCGAACGCACGGGCATCCCCTCGTTGAAGGTGGGCTTCAACAATGTCTTCGGCTACTACCTGGAGGTGCGCAACACCCATAAGGACAAAGTTCCGCCGGACTGGGTGCGCAAGCAGACCTTGGTGGGTGCCGAGCGCTACATCACCGACGAGCTCAAGACCCTCGAAGAGAAGATCCTGGGTGCCGAAGAGCGCATCCTCGCCTTGGAAGCGGAGCATTTCCGGTTGGTGGTGGAAGAGGTGGTGGCTCAAGTGGGCCTGATCCGGAACGCGGCCTTGGCGCTGGCGGAATGGGACGTGCTGCGCGGCTTCGCGTTGACGGCGCTCGCGTGGAAGTACTGCCGGCCGGTGATCCGTGCGGACCGCGTATTGGACCTCCGCGATGCGCGGCACCCGGTGATCGAGCAACAGCTACCCCCCGGTGTGCCATATGTGGCCAATGACCTGCTGCTGGATCCCGACGCGCGCCAGATCATCATGATCACCGGGCCGAACATGAGCGGTAAGTCGGCCTTGTTGCGGCAGACCGCATTGATCACGCTGCTGGCCCAGATCGGCAGCTACGTGCCGGCATCGGCCGCCAGCATCGGCACGGTGGACCGCATCTTCACCCGTGTCGGCGCTTCGGACAACCTTTCCACCGGCGAGAGCACCTTCATGGTGGAGATGAATGAAACGGCCAGCATCCTCAACAACCTCAGCGATCGCAGCTTGGTGTTGTTGGATGAGATCGGTCGCGGTACCAGCACCTATGATGGTATCTCCATCGCCTGGGCCATCGCCGAATTCCTGCACGAGCATCCCGGTCGGGCCAAGACCTTGTTCGCCACGCACTACCACGAACTGAACGAAATGGCAGCGACTTTCCCGCGCATCCACAATGCGAACGTGGCCGTGCGGGAGGTCGATGGCAAGGTGCTGTTCCTGCGCAAGCTAACCCCAGGTGGCAGCGATCGCAGTTTCGGTATCCACGTAGCCCAGATGGCGGGCATGCCCACCAAGGTGGTACAACGGGCCGTGAAGGTGCTGGCCCACTTGGAGGCGAGCCACGGCGGCGACCTGGGCGCTGCACCCTCGGTGGATGGTCCACAATTGGCGCACAAGGCATCGGGGGAAGGGATCGGACGCGAACTGCAGCTGAGCTTCTTCCAGTTGGACGACCCCGCGTTGGAGCGCATCCGCCAGGAGATCATGGAGTTGGACATCAACACGCTAACGCCGGTGGAAGCCCTGTTCAAGTTGAACGAGATCAAGCGGCTCGTGGAACCGGGCAAGGCGAAATTGAAGAAGGCGTGAAAGGTGTTGTGAACTGATCGGCTCTTGTTATATTTGCGCCCTCGTTCGCCGAAAACCTCAGTTGAAGCGGACCGTATTGCGAGAGTAGCTCAGTTGGTAGAGCACGACCTTGCCAAGGTCGGGGTCGCGGGTTCGAGTCCCGTTTCTCGCTCAGAAGATGCCCCGGAAGGGGCATCGTTCATTTCAAGGGTATCCAGCCTTACTGCCCACAACGTATGTGGTCGTTCCGGTTTTGTTCACCTTTGTTCCATTGCCCGGGTGGTGAAATGGTAGACACGAGGGACTTAAAATCCCTTGGTCCGTAAGGGCTGTGTGGGTTCGAGTCCCACCCCGGGCACAGGTCCTGCTGGCGTATGAAGAAGACCCGCATCGCCCCAACGCCCAGTGGATTCCTGCACGCGGGCAATGCGTTCAATTTCCTCCTGACCGATCGGTTGGCGAAGGCCACCGGCTCCAAGGTTGTGTTGCGGATCGATGACCTCGACGCCGAGCGCACCCGCCCGGAGTACCTCGAGGATATCTTCCGGTCGCTGGACTGGCTGGGCGTCACGTTGGATGTAGGTCCATCCGGGGTCGAGGACTTTCGAACGAGCTGGTCGCAGCAACTCCGCTTGGATCGATATACTGTGTTGGTCGATGAACTGCGCGGCAAGGGAGTGCTCTATCCCTGTGCCTGTTCGCGCCAGCACTTCGAGCGCTTCACGCACGACACGCATGCCTGCCGGTCCGGTTCGAGCGAGGTAGGGCCCACGGCCTGGCGCCTGCGCATACCCGTTCCATGCCCTATCGAAGTCAAGCAGATCGCCGGCATGACCGAACGGGTCGACCTCGCCGCATCACTCCCTGATCCCGTGATCGCACAACGGGATACCGGGCGCCCGGCTTACCAGATCGCATCGTTAAGCGACGACCTGGACATGGGCATCACCTGGATTATCCGAGGCGCCGATCTCCTGGACTCCACGGCTTGTCAATTGCACCTAGCGCAAGTACTGGATAGGCCGGCCTTTGGTGCGGTCCTCTTCCACCACCACCCGCTGACGGCGGATGCGCAAGGGCAGAAGCTTTCCAAATCAGCGGGGTCCACCTCCTTGAAGGCTATGCGCGAAGCAGGCGGTTCGCCGGGTCACTTGATCCGACAGGCCGAGGACTATTCGGAGGCGCTCCTCAAGCACCTGGCTCCTTGAAGGCCAGGATGTTGGTGAGGTCCACGAGAAGTCCTTCTGGCTCCCGTTGAAGCACGCCCGCCTGCAGCAGGGCGTCCACATCGCGCCGAAGGGTCTTCTCCGAAACACCAGCGTAGACCTTGGCGAGGGCAGGGGAGAGCTTGCTGATCCCGTTCAACGGGACCGGGGTATCGGCACTGGCGAGGTCCAGGAGGACCTGCCGCTGGCGGCGCGTTGGCTCGTCGTTCCCATCTTGGAACAGTTCCAACAGTTGGGCGCGCCACTGGCCGCGCATCTGCAGGTCCCGCACCCGAGCGTGCACTTCATGCAGCACTTCGTTCATGGCGCGCACCGCGAAAGCCAGGAAGGGCATGGGGTCGGCATTGCCCTCGGCGGCATGCTGTAGCTGCCGTTGGAACTCCGCCGCGTTCCGGTGCAAAGCGATGGCGAGAAGATGTGTCGCGCTGGGTCCCATTCCAGCACTGCGGAGCTGGCGGGCACCGAACGCACCGGCCACCCGTGCATGGCCGGTGGTGAAGGGTCGGATCCAGAACAGATAGAGTTCGGCCAACAGCATACGGATCACCGCCCAAGCCTGCTCCTCATCGACCGCAGGAGCTGCCAATTCGGCACTCGTTAGCCAGTCGCACAATTCTTCTGAGAAGAGTCCGACCACCTCATGGGGCACACCTTCCCAAGGTCGTCCACCGGTCGGGATGATCCGCCAATGCCCTGCTCGATCCTGGTCACTGCCGCCAGCGAAAAGGGTCGCATGGATGCGCTTGAGGCCTTCCGGACTCACATTGGTGGACTGGGGGTGAGCCATTGTACCGGTGCCGATCAAGCTGGAGAGGAAGCCCAAGACTTCGGCCCGACCGGCGACTCTCGCTCCCGGTTTCGATCCGCCCGCGAGATGCGAACGAATGGCCTCATAGGGTAGGATGACCCCATCCAAGGCCAGGCGGGATTGAACACCTCGGACGACCAGATCACGCTCTACGGACCGTGCCTCCGCGGCGGAGAGGGGCACCCCGTTCAAGTGTCGGAGACCGGCGTCGAGCTGGCCCAGCTGAAGCCAAAAAGAGGGCGGTGCTTTCCGGGGTTCGACCCGGAACGTGAGCCAAGTGATGGTATCCTGATAGGCACGCATGGATGTCCAAAGATCAGTCCTTCTATTTTAACTGTAAATGAAACGATTACAATTTCACGAACACGAGAATGTCCAAATCAGTGTCCATCACTATGTCCAAGAATATGTCCATAGTAAAGGGGGGGCTCGTGCCCAGGTTCCAAGAACTCCAACCTCGGCCGAGTGCGGTCTAACTGGCCAATAGCGCCACCAGGGTGATCAAGCCAGCCAGCGCTCCGATCATGAGCGCTGCGACCGCGAATCCTTTGCCGCGCCATTCGTAGGTGCGACCCTTCCGAACGGCGATGGCGGCGAGTACCAAGGTGGCCACCACGGCGAGGACCACCACGAGTTCACTGGTGCCTAGGATGGCGTAAGCTACTGTGCCGAGGGCCAAGAGGAAGGCGGGGATGGCCAAGGGGTTCCAGCGGGGCTTCGGCTCGTCTAAAGGTCCTGCGTGCTGGAGGGTGGGAGCGCCCGCAACAACGGGGCTACGCGGCTCGGTGACCACGTAGTTCAGGGGCGCTGTCGGTCGAGCTAAATGCGCTTCGGCAACGCCATTCAGGGGGATAGGCTCAAGCGCTGCATGGACCAGTTCGCCTGAAGGAATGGCAGGTTCTAGGCCACGGGTCGTGAGTCGATCCGGGATCCGGGAGAGCTGTATCGGAGTCTGTTCCCGACGCAAGCCGAGGTCCAGATGCCAGCCTGGTCGAAGCGTTCGTTTTTGGAAGGGGCCCTCGCCCACTGTGTGGCGGGAAGTGCTACAGCCGGTGGCTACGAGCAGGAATAGGATCGGAAGTCCATGGGGCGCCTTCATGCGCCGATGAAGGTAGGATCTTCGCCCTATGCCGAGGCCCCTCAGCGCACAAAGCTGAAAGAGTCGCCGTCGAACAAGCCCAAGTCGCTCATCTTCAGGTGGGGGATCACCAACAGGGCCATGAACGACAAGGTCATGAAGGGGGCGGACATGGTGCAGCCCAACACCTTGGCGGCTAAGTCGATGGCACTGTACTCGCGCGCCACCGTGTAGGCATCGCCGTCGCTCATGATCCCGGCCACAGGAAGCGGCAGGCTCATCTGCAAGCATCCATCGGCCAAGCTGATCCCGCCCTTGGCCGAGATCACCGCGTTCACAGCGGCGCATAAGTCCTCATCGTTAGCTCCGACCGCAACGATATTGTGGCTGTCGTGAGCCACGCAGCTGGCCAAGGCACCTCTGTGGAGGCCCAGGTTGGTGATCCAGCCAACGGCCACAGGAGCATCTCCATACCGGTTCACCACCGCGATCTTCAACAGCCCACGATCCGGGTCGGGTACACAAGCAGCACCGCGCATGGTCGGGCGCATAGTCACTTTACCCGTGATCAACTGCCCGTCGTAGGGTTCGATCACGAGCAGGTCGTCCACGGTAGCAGGCACCCGGAAGTCATCCGGTGTTTTGGGTGAGCAGTTGAACTTGTTCGGTGTGGATGAAGGCACCCGTTCAATGTGGCTCACACCATCTTCCGCCACGAGCCGACCATGGATGTAGGTCTGCCGAGGCTTGAACTCCACCAAGTCGTCCACCACGATCAGATCAGCCGGATCCCCAATGCGCACGCGGCCAATAGGCAGCTTGTAATGCTGGATCGGGTTCAGACAGGCCACCTGGAGCACCTTGTACACGTCCACGCCAGCGGCCACCGCTCGGGCACACAGGGTGTTCAAATGGCCCAACACCAAGCTGTCGGGGTGTTTGTCATCGCTGCAGAACATCATGCGTTCCCAGTGATCGTGCAAGAGCGGATGCAGCGCTTCGAAGTTCTTCGCCGCACTGCCCTCGCGGATCTGGATCCACATGCCGTGCGCCAATTTTTCCAGCGCTTCCTCTGCCGTGAAACACTCATGGTCCGTGCTCATGCCGGCCTGGATGTACCGTGCGGCCGCATCTCCACGGAGGCCCGGTGCATGACCATCCACGGGTTTGCCGCACCGTTGGGCGTGGGCGATCTTCGCGAGCACGTCCGGGTCGCTATTTAGCACGCCGGGGAAATTCATCATCTCACTGAGGTACACGATCTCCCGCCGCTCCAGCAAGCGCCCCACTTCGGCCGCGTCGATGCGCGCGCCAGCCGTCTCGAAGGTGGTGGCTGGCACACAGCTGGGCGCGCCGAAGAAGAAATGGAAGGGCACTTCCATTCCGTTGGCGATCATGAACTCCACGCCTTCCACACCAAGCACATTGCCGATCTCGTGTGGGTCGCTGATGGTGGCCACGGTGCCGTGCACCACCGCCAGCCGCGCGAATTCGCTGGGGATGAGCATGGAGCTTTCCACATGCACATGCGCATCGATGAAGCCAGGTAGGATGTACCCTTCGACCGGCCCTTCCACCGGATCGATCGCCGTTATCCGACCGTTGACGACCGTCACCTCGCCGGGGTAGGTCCTCCGGCCAGGGATGTCGACCACGTGGCCCCGCAGTTTGAATTCTGGCATCAGCTGTTGGGACCTGAAGACCTTAGGCTTGTGGAGGGTTCGGGTCGTCCTCGGCCTTCTTCTTTCCGCCGAAGAACTTGAAGGCCGCTGCGCCAGCCGCGCCTAAGGCGATGATCACGAGCTTGATGTTCTTCAGGATGATCGCGAGGATACCGGCCTTGGCCAAGACCTTGCCGGCTACGAGCCCACCGACCGTCCATGCCGCCACTTCGTCCACGTTGCTGTCGAACTCACCGTAGGTGTATCCTTCGTTGAAGCTGGCGATGTTGAGCACGGACGGGATGCCCGCTTTCACGCTTTCCAGCTGATCCATGGTGCCGATGGCGTTCAAGATAAGGACACCTTTTCGGCCTAGAACGCGGACATTGTAGTTGAGCGTGTTCACCTCCGCCGAGTCCGCATGGAGTTCCTTGGCCCAATGCAGCACCTTGCGCTCCTTGTCGTAGTAAGGTGGTGAGGCCCAGCCCACGAGTTCCAAACCCTCGTAGCCTGCGGCGCGTCGCTCCTCATTGGCTGCGCGGCTGTCGGTCTGCAGTTCTGTGAGGAGTTCATCATAGTTGATGTCGTCGGCATCCTCATCGCTCACATAGCCCATAGGGTCATACTCGAGTACGAAGGTGTACGTGTCATCGAACACGCCGGTGTTCTCTTGGAAGATCATGCCGAGCACGCCCTCCGCTGCGCCGGGTGGGTTGCCCCAAATGTCCACAAGCACAGTGCGACTTTGTTCGGCGTCGAGGAATTTGAAGCCAGCAGGAATGTTCACCGTGGCCACGCCATCGGCGATCGGGATGGATCCGGTCTGGTAGGTGTAGGAGGCATCGATGGAGTCGGCGAAGAGTTGGTACGCCGCTTCCATCGCCGCTTGCGAAGTGTCAGCAGGCGCATCCTGTGCACGGCCGACGTAGAAGGAGAGGAATAAGGATGTGGCGGCCGTTAGCCTGATGATCGAACGCATGCACGGTGTTTTTGGTGAAGCAAAATAGGTAGCCTTTTCGAACCCCGGTCGATCGCACTTTCAAGCGGTTCATCACCGATCGCACCGTTCGCCAACATCCCTGCAGTGGCTATTTCTAGGAAGGCTACCTTCAACCTGGGCCAAGAACCTCCTCATGATCACACGCCTCACCACTACACTGGCAAGCCTCCTGGTCGGTTGCACAGTCTTCGGTAGTGTGGTGTTCCTTGGTGTTCCGCTCAGCAGTCGTCTCCTGGGTCAGTGGCGGGTGGTGCAGGTCTTTGGTGACAACCTGGATCCGGGTGCATCACCACTGACCATCCGGTTCGATAAGGACGGCAAGCTGGTGGGCCATTCGAAGTGCGGCACGTTCACCGGGCGTTGGACCACGGGCCCTGATCAAGTCCGATTCCAAGGTATGGTACCCTCGGGTTGCGACCGTAGCGATATGGGTGCGGTGGAGAGCCGGTTGTTCCAGGCCATGGCCGTTGCGCGCGAGGCTCGCGTGGAGAAGAATGGGGTCTTGCTCATGCACCAAGGCAAGCCGGTGGCCATGCTGGTCCCACAGCAGACCTGATTTGTTGCCACAGGCTTTCGTGCACATCATGCTTTCCGCGCTGCGGATGATGTAACGCAGAACCGTTCTCCGGGTCACATGTGTTGGGTCGCTTTGCGGCACCGAACACAAAGACGATGAGACAACGGAATGAGTGGCTTTTATGGGCGGCAACAGCCGTGGGGTCGTTGGGCCTGGTAGGACTAGCCTCCGCACAACCCTTGCCATCACAGGGTGTTGATGAAGCACTCGTGCAGCACGAGCCCATCGAGGTCGGCGAACATCAGCGACTTTCACTGCGGGAGATCGACCCACGGCCTAAAGTGTCGAGGATCTCCGACGACGGTTGGAGCGCTGAACTTCCAGCGACCCGACAAATGCTGGTCGAACGTCGAGGAGCGGGGGCGCATGGTCCTGTGCGGATCGATGTCTACGACGAGCGGGGCGAAGTGGTCCAGCACATCGACTGGAGCGCTGGCGGCAGTGACTTGAAGCCGGTGGCGTTGGATGCGCTTATCGCGGGGCGTTATGCGGTCCGGGTCACAGATGGGAAGCGAACCGATGTGGTACGCTTCCGAAAGGAATGATCATCGGGGTTGCGCATCGATCCAGCCTGCTCGCTGCAGCAGGGCATGCGTCGCCGTGTATCGCTTGCGGGCGTCCTCGTTCGAGCCGATATCCAGGTTGATGGCGAAATAAGCGGTGCCACCGCCGCGCTCGACCCAGCCCACATACCAGCCGTACTCCTCGTTCTCCAGCACCGCCCATCCGGTCTTGGCTTGAATACGCCACGTTGCGGCGCTGTCGCCCGGCATGATCCGTTTCACCGTGCGCTGGTGCGACACCTCGAACGGCAGGACCTCATCGTGCAACGCTTCCACGAAGCGGATCTGTTGGAGTGCGGTTATGCGCAGCCCACCGCGTAACCAGAACATATCGATGGAATCGCCCATGGTGGCGTTGCCGTACGGGACCGTATCCAACCAGTGCTGCATCCGCTCGACCCCGACCCGGCGCGCGGTCTCCTGGTAGAACCACGCCGCACTGTAAGGGAGTGCCTGGCGCATGTTCAAGTCCTGGTTCCAGTCAGGCGAATACCGTTCCACCTTGTCCCAGGGAAGCACGGTGTTCTCGTCGGGAACGGCGACTTCTTGCAAGGCCACCAAGGAGTTGAAGAGTTTGAAAGTGCTGGCCGGTAAGAAGCCTTGGTTCGCACGGGCGGTGTCCGAAGCCTGAAGCCGCCCGCTGTCCGGTTCCCAGAGCACGAAGGTGCCCACGACCCCGCTGTCAGCGAGCTGCTGAGCCCAGTCGGCACGGGGTCGAAGGCTGGGGACTTCGACGGGCACCTCGATGACCGTGGTCTCTTCTGGTTGCGGAGTGGTGCACGCCTGCAAGAGAGCGATCAACAGCGGCCACGCCTTGATCGTTGCGCGTTGGAACATGCGCGAAAGGTAGCTCCCGAAATACGTGGACACGTTCAGTTCCTCAGTTCCCGAACATCTCTTTCACGCGCTCGAAGAAGCCTTTGTCCTTCGCGGTGGGCTTGGGCTGGAAACCGGGACTGCTGCGCAGTTTCTCGAGGGTCGCTTTCTCTTCCTTGGAAAGCTCGGTGGGTGTCCACACCATCACATGCACGAGCAGATCGCCGGTGCCGTGTTGGTTCACACTGGGTAGTCCCTTTCCACGCAAACGCATGGTGGTTCCGCTCTGGGTGCCGGGCTCGATCTTCACCTTAGCCTTACCGGAAACGAGTGGTACTTCAATACTGGACCCGAGTGCCGCGTCCACCATGCTGATGAAGGCCTCGTAGTGCAACGTGGATCCATCCCGCTTCAATTCCTTGTGCTCCTCTTCCTCGATCACTACCAGCAGGTCGCCAGGGATGCCGCCAGCCGGGGCCTCGTTGCCCATACCACTGATGTTGAGCTGCATGCCTTCCTCCACACCCGCAGGAATGCGGATCGGCACCACCACTTCCTCACGGACGAGGCCGTGCTCATCGCTGCCTGGTGCGCGCTTGCTCACAGTTTGGCCTACGCCACCGCAAGTAGGGCAGGTGGTCACTGTTTGCATCTGACCCAGAAAGGTGCTCTGCACGCGCCGCACTTGCCCACTTCCACCACAAGTATTGCAGTTGCCGTACTCGCTGCCTTTACCGCGGACGAGCTTGGTGACCTTGATCTTCTTCTCAGCACCGTGGGCGATCTCCTCGAGGTTGAGTTTCAGGCGCACCCGCAGGTTGCTGCCTTTCACGGTGCGGCCTCCACGTTGCTGACCGAAACCACCGAATCCGCCGCTGAAGCCACCACCGAAAATGTCGCCGAACTGGGAGAAGATGTCCTCCATGTTCATGCCACCGCCTTGGTAGCCACCACCGCCACCGAAACCACCGGGTGCATTATGTCCGAAACGGTCGTACTTCGCCTTTTTGTCGGCGTCGCTCAGGATCTCGTAGGACGAAGCCGCCTCCTTGAACTTTTCCTCGGCGGCCTTGTCGCCCGGGTTCTTATCCGGGTGGAATTTGATCGCCAGTTTGCGGTACGCCTTCTTGATCTCGTCCGCGCTAGCATTGCGGCCAACACCAAGGACTTCGTAAGGGTCTCGTTTGCTCATGTGTGGGAACTGTGGTTGCTGGCGTGTGGGGCGATGCGCGCATCGCCACTATTCGCCGACCACCACCTTGGCGTATCGGATCACTTTCTCATGCAGCGTGTAGCCGTTCTCCACCACGTCGAGCACCTTGCCCTTCAGGTCCGGCGTTGGGGCCGGTGCTTTGGTGATGGCTTCGTGCTTATCAGTATCGAAGATTTCGCCCTTCGCGTCGGGCATGGCCTTCAGGCCTTGGGAGCTGAGGATATGCTGCATCTTCTGGTGGATCAACTTGAACCCTTCACGAATGGCGTTGATGTCGTCCACCTTGTCGTTGTTGGCCATGGCGCGATCCATGTCGTCCAATACGGGCAGCACGGCTTTCAAGGTGTTCTCCCCGGCGAACTGCATCAGTTCAAGCCGCTCCTTGGCGGTGCGCTTCCGGAAGTTGTCGAACTCGGCGAAGAGCCGGATATGCTTGTCGTGGACGGCCTGATGTTCCGCACGGAGCAGGTCGAGTTCGGCCTTGAGCACCTCCGTTTCGGAGCGCTCGGTTGCTGACGCGGTGTCAGCGGTGGCAGTCCCGTGGTCCTCGGTAGCTGGTGTTTCCGGGTTCTCGGGCAGGGTGGTTTCGTTCTTCACGGTCTCGTTCTCCATGGCTGGCTTCTCCTTTACAGTGCGGCGGAACGGGTTCTTCAAGTCCATCGGGGGCGATTTTTCCGGCGTTCCGGCGCAGCCGGGTCGGCAATTCCGGTGCCATGGGCGTGGTCCGGACAGGTTGGCATGACATTCAACGGAAAAGCCCCGGTAGGGACCGAGGCTTTTCCGTTGTAGAGTTGCTTCCTCAGAGGCTCTTCACATGCTTATCCAGTTCCTGATGTAGCGCCATGCCGCGCAGGTTCTTGGCGATGATGATCCCGTTGGGGTCCACCAGGAAACTCATGGGGATCGAACTCACCCCGTACAATTGGGCGCCTTTGGAATTCCAGAAGAGCAGATCGCTCACATGGTATTTCCAAGTGAGACCGTCTTGGGCGATCGCGGCTTTCCACGCGTCGCGGCTACGGTCCAGGCTCACGCTGTACACTTCGAATCCCTTGGCGTCGGTGAATTTGGCCTTGCTGTACTTGTTGTAGGCGGAGACCACGTTGGGGTTCTCCATGCGGCACGGACGGCACCAGCTGGCCCAGAAGTCGATGAGCACGTATTTGCCTTTCAGCTCCGAAAGCTTCATCACCTTGGTGCTGTCGGCGTTCATGAAGGCGAGTTCGGGGGCCTTGTTCCCGATGCTGGTGCCCACCTGGACGTTGCCCTCTTCGGGTGCACTTTCGGAGACGCGGGAGGCGAAACCGTAGATGGCGAGCAGCACCACGGCTGCGCTGATGGCGATGCGGGTCTTCGACATGATCGTGCGGAATTCCATGGGGCGAAGGTAATTTGTACCGGAGGCTTCGGGCTATGCCAAGATCGTGCCGGGATCGGATGGCTGGTCAGTGTCGAGCCAGGGGCAGCGGCCATTGCTCCTGCTCCTGCCCCTGCCCCTTGCGTTCTACACCCGTTCGATCTGCGCCCCGATGGCTTTCAAGCGTCCCTCGATGTCCTGGTACCCGCGGTCGATCTGTTCGATGTTGTCGATCGTGCTCGTACCGTCGGCGCTCAGGGCCGCGATCAGCAGGGAAACACCCGCACGGATGTCGGGACTCGTCATGCGGATGGCGCGCAGCGGTTTCTCGAAATCCTTGCCGATGACCAGCGCGCGGTGCGGATCGCAGAGCGTGATCTGGGCACCCATTTCGATGAGCTTATCGGTGAAGAACAGGCGGCTCTCGAACATCTTCTGGTGAATGAGCACATGGCCGCGTGCTTGGGTGGCAGTGACGAGCACGATGCTGAGCAGGTCAGGGGTGAAGCCCGGCCACGGATGGTCGCTGATCACGCGGTTGCTGCCATCGAGGAAGGGTTCTATCGCGTAGTGGTCGTGCGCAGGGATGTGGATGTCGTCGCCGCGGCGTTCCACGGTAATGCCCAAGGTGCGGAAGACAGCCGGGATCACGCCGAGGTGGTCGTAGCCGGTGTTCTTGATGGTGATCTCGCTGCGCGTCATGGCCGCCAAGCCGATGAACGAACCGATCTCGATCATGTCCGGCAGCATCGTGTGCTCGGTGCCGCCGAGTTCTTTCACACCATCGATGTGCAGCAGGTTGCTACCGATACCACTGATCCTAGCGCCCATACGTACCAACATGTTGCAGAGCTGTTGCAAGTACGGTTCGCACGCGGCGTTGAAGATGGTGGTGCGCCCTTCGGCGAGCACGGCGGCCATCACGATGTTGGCGGTACCCGTCACGCTGGCTTCGTCGAGCAGCATGTAGCAGCCCTTCAGCTGTTTCGCTTCTGCGCGGTAGAAGGAGTCGCTCTCGTCGTATTTGATGGTCGCCCCCAGTCGCTCGAAGCCGGTGAAGTGCGTGTCCATGCGCCGCCTTCCGATCTTGTCCCCACCGGGACTGGGGATGTACCCGCGGCCGAAGCGCGCCAAGGCCGGTCCCGCCACCATTACACTGCCACGCAGGCTTCCACCCATGCGGCGGTACTCGGGATCCAGGAAGAACTCCAGGTTCACGCTCTTCGCTTGGAAGCGGTAGGATCCCGTGCCGAGTTTTTCAACGCCCACGCCCATCGCGCACAGCAGGTCGATCAACTTGTTCACGTCCACGATATCGGGCACGTTGTGGATGGTGACCGGCTCGCTGGTGAGCAGCACGGCGCAGAGGATCTGCAGGGCCTCGTTCTTGGCACCTTGCGGCACCACCTCACCTTTCAGCCTGCGACCACCGACGATCTTGAAACTTCCCATGTCCGCGCCAGGGCCTTCGTGTTACCGGCGTGGCCGGGCGAAGGCGCGTGCTGCGAAACAACGCAGATGCGCGGGGTGAATGCCGGCGCTCACCGGCCGCGTATCAACAGGGCATTGTCACCTTGCGACCGATCAGCGGAAGAAGTAAGCGACTGCGCACGCGCTCCTGCTCACTGCCTCGCCAGCCGACGCCTTGGCGAAGGCATGGCCCCTGTGTACCTGTCCCTGTCCCTTGGCTTCAATACCGGTTCTTCTTCCGGTTGCGGTTGCGTTTCTTGCCGCCGCCACCGCCGCCACCATTGTTGTTGTGGCGTTTGCGGGTGTCGATCTCGTTGCGCGGACCGTTCTGTTGCGTGCGCAGCAGGTCGGCGGTCTGGGCCAGTTGCACATCCTCCTTCACCCGCAATTTGCCCTTGCTCAGTTCGCCGAGGTCCTTCAGGATCAGCGGATCGGGCACGGTGTCGCGGTTCCAGACGAGGAATTGTTTCTTCATCTGGTTGGCGATCACCGTGGTGTAGGCATCGCGGGTCTCGCCGGGTTCCATGGCCGCACACTGATCGATCATGCGCTGCACCATCTTGCCGTAGTGCCCGTACTTGATCTGTGTCTGCGGATACGGAACGCGCGAGGGCTTGCTCTCCAGTTCTTCGGGGGTGGGCTTCGGGAAGGGGCCGTCCACATCGAGCTTGAACTCGCTCATGATGTAGAGGTGGTCCCAGAGCGTGCGCTCGAAATGCTCGCTGTTGCGCAACTGCGGATTCAACCGCGCGATCACTTGGATGATGGCCTTGGCGGTACGCGTGCGTTGGTCGCGCTCTTCGATGCCCAATACGTGCTCCACCATGCGTTGCACGTGGCGCCCGTATTCGGGGATGATCAAACGGGGACGCGCGGTGTTGTAATCGAACGGTGCTGTGCTCATGAGATAGAGAAAGTGGGCTTCCCTGATGGAAGACCGGGCCGTTAGCCCTGCTCCGAGCTCCGGAGGTGGTCCAAATGTAGCGAAGGGCGCCGATGTGGCCCCTATCCACCCTGCGTATAGGTCTGCAACCACGCCGGATCCTGCATGTCGCGCAGTAGCCGAAAGGCGTCAGCACCGAAATAGGGTCCGTGCCAGTGCTCATAGCCAGCCTGGCGGTAGTGTTGCAGGATGATCTGCTGCCGTTCCGAAGGGCGGAACTCCTCGGTCGCCCAGCCTTCGCCCGGTTGCACGCCCATTCCTGTTCGATAGCGCAATTTCCAGAGGTCTTGCAACACGGTGCAGTCGAAGTTCGTTCGTACGCTACCTGCTTCGGTCCAGGCTCCGCAGTTCTGGATGCCGTATTCATCGAACAGGTCCACGCTCTCTAGGTTCGCCTGGCTTTCCATAAGACCACTGGCCTGCAGGATGAAGAAGTGCGGGCGCATGGGAACATTGCCCACAACCGCACCGTCGTGTACCGTGTAGATGAACAATGCGGCGAGTTCGCCTTGGGCGGTCGGGTTCAGGCTGAAGCCGAACTCGTAACGCGCCTGGGCCACTGAGAGGCTTGGGCCGCTTAGCAGGCTTGCGGTAGCGTATGCGATAAAGGGCGACCAGCGCATGGACCCGTTCCTACGCTGAACGCAGTGGTGGGGTTATCGGCCATCACGGTAGGTGGCCACCCACGTGGGGTCTTGCATGTCCTTGAGCAGGGCGAAGGCCTTGGCCCCGAAGTATGGACCCAGCCAATGTTCTTCGTGCGGCGATCGATAGGCGTGGAGGATGATCTGTTGGCGGATGCCGGGTGCGTTCAGGTCTTGCGCCCAGCCTGCGCTACTGGTGTTGGATGTTGCTCCTCCATAGCGAAGGCGCCACAGATCGTTGAGCGGCGAACAGTGGTAGGCATAGTCGCCAGAAAGGCTGTAGCGATGGGCCTCGCAGTCGTCGATGGTATACTGGTCGAAGAGGTCGATGCCGAGCGGGTTCGCACGGCTGGCTTCCAGGCCCGCTGCCTGCAAGATGAAGGCCTTCTCCGAAATGGCGGTGCTTTCGATCACATGCCCATCGTGGACCTTGTAGATGAAGAGCGTGTACTGGCGGTCCGTGGTGCCCGCCTGGTTCAGGCTGAAGCCGAATTCATAGGTCGCTAGGCTCGAAGCCACCGGTGCTGGAGTGATCTCCACCACAATCGCGAGGATCGCCACCAGCATCGTATGCAGCATGTGTCCATCCGTTCAAGGATGGTGCCGATCGATCCTTCATCCCTCCACCACCGTCAACTTCGCGAAGCGCAACAACAGCTGCTTCTGCCCGGCACTGGGGAAGAACACGGTGGCTTTCAGGTCCGGCGCCTTGCCTTCCACCTTCAGCACCTTGCCCTTGCCGAAGCGTTCGTGGGTCACGGTCATGCCTTCTTCGATGTCCGATGAGCCGCCGCCGAGCGAGTTGGTGGCTTCCAGCGGCGCTCCGGCGTTGGATATGCGTTTCAACTTCGCTGGACGAGGAGCGGGAGATGGGTTCCCGGCAGGCGGAGCGGCTGGGCGACCCAGACCGGGTGCGCTGCGTTCACGTCCGTGGATCGGTTTCGAGGCAGCGCGGTCCTCGTGGCCTTGGTCAAGGCCCAGTGAACGACGGTTGCCGTCGGGTTGTCCGCTTTGGCGGGCCCGTGGTGGTGTGCCGGGACGCACGTAGTGCCCGCTGCTGAAGGCGCCGCGTTCGTTCTGGGCGGGCATCTCCAAGTACTTCGGATCGATCTCGTCGATGAAGCGGCTGGGTTCGCTGGCGGT
>Ga0075163_10001162_pt1 | contig 35209 bp, 31 predicted proteins | sample JI1023141ADNA_FD_71478 | JGI IMG/M metagenome (GOLD analysis project Ga0075163, IMG submission 71478) | Wastewater effluent complex algal communities from Wisconsin, to seasonally profile nutrient transformation and Carbon sequestration -... | ecosystem: Engineered > WWTP > Effluent > Algae...
AACAAAGATGTTAAAGAAAAATACTCTAAACACGTAAAAGCCATATTCCAATCAGGAAATTTACATACTGATAGTTTTAAGTTGCATCTTAACTACCCTGTTGAAATTATTCCTCAGCAAAATCCTTATGTATTAAAAACTGGCGAAAATATAGAAGTCCAATGCCTCTTAGATGGTAAACCTATTAATAATCAACTTGTTGTGGCAGGTTGTGATAGCCTATCAAAACCTTTAGAAGTAAGAACAAACACCAAAGGCATTGCTAGCTTTCCATTGAAGGCTAGTGGCAAGTGGTATGTCAAGTTTATTTATATGGAGCCATCAAAAGAACCTGGGTTTAACTATGAATCAAAATGGGCATCATTAACATTTGCCATAAAATAATAAAATTTTGTTTTACAAGGAAAGTGCTTTTATAAAATATGAACGAAGCACAAACGAACAACAAACAACCTTTTAATCGAATAGATGAAGCAATAATCTTAATTTTTATAGTAATTATGATTACACTGCTACATTATTCAACTATTTCTAATGAAAGCATTTTGTTGCATGAAATCTCTCAAAGACTTTACTACATTCCTATAGTTTATTCAGCTTATCGATTTGGATTAGTTGGAAGCCTATTATTTTCTTTACTTAGCGGGATTATTTACCTATTTCATATAACACAACATCAAACATCTTCAGCCACAACTATCTTAAATCAGTATGCTGAAGTAATTATGTTTTTAGTTGTAGGTGTTACAACAGGTTTCTTTGCTGATGCAGAACGCCAGCAACGCCAACGTTTTGAAAAAGCCTCTGAAGAGCTAGCAAAAGCTTATCAAGAACTAAGAAATACAGTCGACTTGCTTGTACGTAGCGCACGACTTAAATCTTTAGGAGAACTTGCTGCTACCATTGCCCATGAGATACGCAACCCTCTTAGTTCTATTAAAGGTTCAATAGAAATAGTTTCAGAAGAAATTCCTCTAACTAGCCCTAGACGTGAATTTATCACTATAATTGAAAAAGAAGTAGAACGACTTAATCATTTAGTAGAGGATTTTCTTAAATTTGCTAAACCTCGGCCTCCCGAAAAAATTCCCGCTAATGTTAATGAATTAATTGATTCTATAGTTAAATTTCTTTCTCCTCAGGCTAAAAAACGTAATGTAAAAATTGATACTTTACTAGAAGATAGCCTTACGCTAATCCCATTAGATACAGAACAAATTCGTCAAGTGCTACTTAATTTAATACTTAATGCTATAGAAGCTATGCCTACAGGGGGAAAGGTTGAGATTAATAGCTCTATAACTGGAGAGTTTTTAGAAATTTCTGTTCTCGATCATGGGACAGGAATAAGTCCAGAAACTCAACAAAAAATCTTTGAGCCATTCTTTACTACTAAAACGGATGGCTCTGGTTTAGGGCTTTTTGTCGCTTACCAATTAGTTAAACAACATAATGGTGAAATTGAACTAGTTAGCTCATCTGAAACAGGAAGTTTATTTCTTGTTAAGCTTCCTATTAAACAAGAACTTAATGCAAACAATAATGTTAATGAAGTTGTAATTAAACAGGGTATTTATGAATAGGCATAAAAAAGTTTTAATAGTTGAAGATGAACAATCTTTCCGCCAAGTAATTAAGTTTAAGCTTCAAGAATCTGGTTATGAAATAATAATGGCTGAAGACGGTCTACGAGGCTATGAGCTTTTTACTGAAACACGCCCAGATATAGTTGTTACTGATTTATCTTTACCAGAACTTAATGGTCTAGAGCTAGCTAAAAGAATTAAAGCTATTTCATCAAACACACCTATTATTGTTATTACTGCATTTGGTGACATACAAACTGCCGTAGCTTCGATGAAATTAGGTGTTTTTGACTACTTAACTAAACCTCTAAATTGGGAAGAGTTTTTTATTTGCTTAGACCGTGCTTTACAAGTAAAAGACCTTGTTCAAGAAAACCAAAAACTTCGTGCTTTTATTGGTGAAAGATTTCAGCTAGACAATATTATTGGTACATCTAAACGAATGCGAGAAACCTATGATGTTGTTGAAAGAGTAGCTAGGACAGATATTAATGTACTTTTACTAGGTGAAAGTGGCACAGGCAAAGAATTAATTGCAAAAGCAATCCACCATAATAGCCCACGCCGAGACATGCCTTATGTCACTATAAATTGCGGCACAATTCCAGAACAGCTTTTAGAATCTGAGTTTTTTGGTCACCGCAAAGGTGCTTTTAGTGGAGCAATTTATGATAAACGAGGTCTTTTTGAAGAAGCCCATAATGGAACAGTCTTTTTAGATGAAATAGGAGAGTTACCTTTTAATTTACAGGTCAAATTATTAAGGATTCTGCAAGAAGGCGAATTTATGCGTTTAGGTGAAACTTCTTTTCGTAGAGCTAATGTAAGAGTAATTGCTGCTACTAATCGAGACTTAAGTAAAATGGTAGAAAATGGCACGTTCCGAGAAGATTTATTCTTTCGTCTCAACATTGTACCAATAAAACTCCCTCCACTACGTGAAAGACGTGAAGACATACCATTATTAGTAAAGTTCTTTTTAGATGACGCTACCAAACGTTATCAACGTCCTGGAATTAGGATTGCAAAAGATGTTTATCAATGTCTTCATCAATATCCTTGGCCTGGAAATGTTAGAGAACTAAAAAACCTAATAGACCGCTTAGTAGTCTTAGTCCATAGTGATGAAATATCTTTAGAAGATTTACCAGAAGATGTAAAAAAGGCAAAAAGCTCTGTAGCTAATTTTCTTTTTACCTTACCAGCAGATGGCATAGACCTTGAAGAAATTGAAAAAGAAATCATCCGCCAAGCTTTGGAAAAGAATGCCCGAAATCAAACCCACACAGCAAAATATCTCAATATTACTCGTAATACTTTAATTTACAGAATGCAAAAATTTAATTTGACAGAAAATTAAATTTTAGTTGAAGAAAGATCGTGTTAAATGATGAAATTTAGCTACTTGCTCTGAGTGTATTTTTACTAGGAGCTTATTCCCCGCCAGGTTTTATGGATGATGTTGACGGGGTACAAGCACAAATTGCTCGCACAATGCTTGAATCAGGTGATTGGGTAACAGCAAGACTTAACAAAATTGCTTATATGGAAAAACCTCCAATGAAATATTGGCTGATTGCTGTGTTTTTTGGTATTTTTGGAGTACATGACTGGGTTGCACGTTTGCCAATAGCTCTAGGTGCAGCCCTTTTAGCTTGGATAGCATTTCATTTTGGTAAATGGTCACTTTCAGAGCGAGCAGGGTTTCAAGCTGGTTTAGCTATATCAACATGCATTGGTTTGTTTTTGTTTACTTGGGTCATAAAGCTTGATTTAGTTTTGCTGTGTAGTCTTGGAACTGTACTGTTTTTTCTTTAAGTTGCTTTAGAATATCGTGGCAACAATATGATTTAGGTTGCATTAGTTTTGCTTCAATAGCTCTTAAAGCGTCTTCTAGGTGGTGAACAAAATACTCTACCGAAAATAACTCTGAAGACACAGTTGTAGCACATTCTTTAGAACGTCTTCGACTTTCGCGTAAATCATCATTAAACATCCGAACTTTATCTTGTAGCTCTCGCAAATGTTTTAAACAACCCATACGTTTATTGGTAATAGCAGCAGACTTGCTACAACAACAAGTTCCCTCTTCACGCATTTGCTGTGGACAATCACAAGTAAGAGGGATTTTTTCTAGCTCTTGTCCCAATTGTATAGTATCAAAATAAGAATCTTGCAAATCATGAAACAAACTCATATTTACCTCCGACATTACTATTTTCAAAGTTAAAACTTTTATAAATACGCGCTGGTAACATACTGTTGAACCATGCGATGGGTATTGAAAAAAGAAGCATTGATTGCAATGGTTTGTTTCATTACTTCAATCCATTTTTCTTTGCTATTGTAGTACATAGGTATAATAAGATTACCTAGTTTATAATATATATCTTCTGCATCTTTCTGATCCATTTCTGTTTGATTTTCAATATTGGTTGTCCCAATAGACCATCCAGTAATACCTTCTAAATGGCCTTCTAACCACCAACCATCTAACACACTAAGACTTGGCACCCCATTATGTGCGGCTTTCATACCAGATGTTCCTGATGCTTCTAATGGTCTTAGTGGGGTATTAAGCCATAGATCTACTCCAGATGTAAGTAACTGGCCTAGTTCAATATCGTAGTTTTCTAGATAAATAATGGTGATTTGTTGCTTGAGTTTTTCTGCAATGGCATATATGCGTTTAATTATTTCTTTGCCTTCTGTGTCTTTAGGATGGGCTTTTCCAGCAAAAAGCAATTGTGTTGGCCCGGCCTGCTTAATTATTTCAAGTAATTTGTCACAATCAGAGAAGATAAGATCCGCACGTTTATAGAGAGTAGCTCTACGGGCAAAACCAATAGTAAAAACATCTGGATTAAGCAATAGATTGGTTCTTGTTTGCACTTTACTTATCAAAGATGCTTTAGCTTTAGTGTGAGCGTTCCAAATTTCCTGTAAAGGTATTTTACTGGTATGACGTAGCGTAAAAGGATCTTTTCTCCAGCCAGGTATATACTCATCATAAAGCGTCTTAAAGCTGTCACAAGTCCAAAATACAGAGTAAACTCCATTAGTAATAGAATCTATAGCATAATGAGGAAACATTTGTTTAGAAACTTCACCATGCTTTTTAGCTACACCATTGGTGTACTTGCTTGAATTTAATCCTAGCAGTGTCATATTAAGAAACTCATCACCCCCAAGCATAGTTAATACGTCATGGAAAATGTAGTTACCTAATAGTTCTTTTACTAGTGTATAAGAAAATTGATCATGCCCTGCTGGAACAGGAGTATGAGTGGTGAATATGCATTGCTCTCTAACAGCATTAAAATCCCATATTTGATGCTGCTTTTTCTGCTCCTGCAATAATTCAAGGGTAAGTAAACTAGAGTGACCTTCATTCATATGGAAGTGCCTTAATTGGTGATAACCAAGGGCGCGTAACATACGAATCCCACCTATCCCCAATATAATCTCCTGAGCAAGGCGATATCGTTGGTCTCCACCGTATAAACAATGGGTAAGCTCTCTATACCAAGGTTGATTTTCTGCTATATCTGTATCAAGAAGTATTAGGGGGACGTGATAGCCTGTATTACCAATAATGTCGTGTTGCCAAGCCTGAATTGTTACAGGTACAGCATTAATTATAACCTGGATTTTTGTTGTAAGAGGACGTAATGTTAGGGAGGGTTCCCATATAACAGGTATTTCTTGTTGATTACCTGACGCATCTAGCAGTTGATTGAAATATCCTTGCTTATACAATAAACTGACAGCAATAACAGGAACCTTTAGATCTGCACAGGATTTTAAGAAATCTCCTGCTAAAATTCCCAATCCACCGCTATAAGTTGGCATATTAGGATCTAGTCCTATTTCCATAGAAAAGTAAGCAATATGTTTATCCTCTTGTTCTGGGCGCAAGCTAGTTGGGGTAATATACAAACCTGGTTGTGATAAAAATTTTTGCTTACAAAAATCTGAACAGAAATATATTTCTTGGTCTGGATAAATAAGCGCATGCTCTTGATTACTAACAGGCATGCTACATACAGGATCCACATACACATTTGCCATAACAGCTAAATCCTTGTTTAAGAAGTTTCTGTAGTACGCTAGGGCAACTTGTGTTCCAATACCTTAGAAAAGGACACTTGGAATCAAACACATACAGCTAAATACCCCAACATTACTAGCAATACTTTAATTTATCGAATGCAAAAATTTAACCTTCCTCAATAAGCCTAAAGCTTACTGTTTAATCGAAAACCTTACCCTTTATTTTTGTACGTTATTTTGATAAATACTACTCCAAAGCTGTTCATAAAGCTTTTCTGAAAGGGGTTCTTTTAACTTAAATTGGTAGCTACGTTTTGGCCCGCCTATCATGTTTTCATAAGTTAAAATCTCTAAACTCCAATTATCTAAGCGGTTAATAGATTTAATCTCTTTCCAACGCCAACTGCGTGAGTCTTGGCCGTTAGCAGTACCAAATATCAGTTGCTCAGGATAAATTTTAATTGTTCCTTGACAACCTCCCATTCTATGAGAGTGTTTTACTTGAATCTCAGCAATAGGTTTTTCTATTTTATTTTCAGCAAATGAAATAACAAAAGGACGCTCAAGCCGACTACGAAGAAAACCTACTAAATATTGGTCTAAGAGTGGTGCAGTAAGCTTAAAAGTAAAGCGTTTATCTCTGCCTAACATCCAAGTTTGGTCGTGATAGCTCCAAATCTTTATTTCTGTTGGTGAATCTAATTGTACTAACTCTATTTCATCATAATTCCACTTTAAGCTATTTTTTTCTTCCTTTGCTCTAAACTCAATTTGGTCAACAGAAATAATAAGTTCCCCCTCACGATCTTTTGATAATCTTTCTTGCTCAACTTGATACCTAAATTCTTGAGCAAAAGCATTTGGTATTAGTAAAAGTAAGTAACTAAAAAATAAAAATGTTAAAGCTAATAATCTAAAGAGTTTCATAAATTTTCAGCATATCTTAACTGCTGCCTCCTATTTGCTACTGGGCATTTGAAGTAGCGAGTGTTGGTAAACCTAGCTTAAAAGAAGCTTCTATAATTGTCCCAACATTGCTTTGTTTGAAAGGTTTTGTTGTGTTTTCTGGCTGTGAAAACAGTAGTGACTTACCAAAAGTAGGCCAAGTGGATAACACCGCAGGAACATAGTTAGCTGTTTCTTTTGGCAAAAACCCACGTCTAGCCAGTTCATCAAAGCTGTAAATTTTGGTTTTATTAATAATTCTCTGGATACGATTTTCTCCTGCATTATAGGCAGCCAAAGCAAGCTTCCAATCTCCAAATTGTTGGTATAAATCTTTTAAGTATTGTGCTGCTGCTCTAGTTGAACGTGCTGGATCTGTACGATAATCAATATTTGACTCAACTGTTAATCCATAACGTCTAGCTGTAGCAGGCATAAATTGCCAAATCCCTTTAGCCCCTTTAGGTGAAGTAGCAAAAGGGTGAAAGCCACTTTCTACCAAAGCAACAGAGAGTAACCCTATTGGCATACCTTCTTGCTGTAAAATTCCAACCAAAGTTTCTTGATAAGATTGGTAGTTGTTTAATACTGTTCTAGACAATTTAAGCTTAGAAATATTTCCCACTCTACTTTCTTTTATTGCTTCATTGCTTGATAAAAGTGGCTGTTGGGCTAACTTGATTACTTGGTTTGTTTCATTAGAAAAATTTAGCTTTTCTAAAAGTAGTTGTCTTAGGTTTGGTTCTATATCTATAAGCTCGTTTGCTGATATTGAGGGACTACTAATAGCTTTACCTTCTTGATCTTTTTCAAATATAGGTGAAAGTTTTAAGACCTTTTCTGCTGATAGTGAATGTTTATCAACAAGTTTTTCCATCTTTTCCATTGCACGTAACACAGGATCATCTTCATTAACAGGAGTTTGAGCTTTAATAGTTGTAAAACTACCCGTTAACAATATTACCAAGCAAATATGGAGTAGGAGTAAAAGATTATTTGTTTTCATCATTTTTCCTCCTTTAACCTAGGTCTGGCATTGGTTCAGGTGATAGTGCAGGATGCTTTTTAACTTCAAAATGCCATTTCCAAATAAAATAGATTGCTGGATAAACTACTAACTCCATTATAAAAGAGGTAAACATTCCTGCTACTAGTGGTGCAGCAATACGCTTCATAGTGTCAGAGCCTGTGCCAGTAGCAAGCATTACTGGTACTAGACCTATAAAGTCTACTGCTACAGTCATAAATTTAGGTCTTAATCGTTTAACAGAACCATTTATTATTGCTTCTCTTAAATGCTCTTTAGTACTCATTTGCCCCTTAGATCTTGCTTCGTAATAAGCCAAATCTAGATATAAGAGCATAAACACACCTGTTTCAGCATCAACTCCTAAGAGAGCAATTAAGCCTACCCAAACAGCTATACTTAAGTTGTAGTTAAGCACATAGAGCAGCCAAATTGCTCCAATCGCTGAGAATGGCACAGCAAGAAATACTATTAATGTTTTAGTTACTGAATGAGTATTAAAGTAGATAAGCAAAAAGATTATAAAAATCGTTATTGGTACGACTGTAAAAAGTCTTTCAGTTGCTCTTTGCATATACTCATACTGTCCACTCCAAACTAAAGAATAAGCTGGAGGTAAAGTAAGTTTTTCCTTAAGCAGTTGTTTTGCATTTGTTACATAACCTCCAACATCTGTTCCAGAAACATCAACATAGACATAACCGCTTAAACGTCCATTTTCATCTCTGATCATTCCTGGCCCAGATAGGATTTTAATATCAGCTATTTGATTAATTGGAATTTGTGCGCCGTTCATTGTTGGAACAAATGTACGATTAAGACGCTCTAAGCTAGAACGATAATCTCGCAAATAGCGCACATTAACAGGGTAGCGTTCTCTTCCTTCTACCGTTGTAGTGATGTTTTCTCCACCAATAGCAGTAGTTATTGCCATATTTGCTTGGTCTATTGTTAAACCATAGCGGGCTAGTTGGTCGCGTTTTAAGGAAAAATCTAAAAAATATCCTCCTGCTGTTCTTTCAGAAAATACGCTAGCACTACCAGGTAAATCTTTTAATATCATTTCAATATTCTGACCAATTTCTTGAATTTTATTTAAGTCTGCACCTAAAATTTTTATCCCCACTGGAGTACGTATACCTGTTGAAAGCATATCAACACGAGCTTTTATTGGCATTGTCCAAGCATTTACAACACCTGGAATTTGCAAAGCTTCATTTAAGCCACCAGCACCGTAGACAAGATCTTGAGTGCTTTTATGATCCGGCCAACCATTACGTAAAATACCTTTTAGCCATTCTGGTGCCCAATTAGAATACCAACGAGGGGTTTTAGGCCATTCAGACTGTGGCTTAAGAACAATCACTGTTTCCATCATAGAGAAAGGCGCAGGATCAGTAGCAGTTTCAGCCCTACCAGCTTTACCAAATACTGTTTGTACTTCTGGGAAAGAGTGAATAATTTTGTCTTGTAGTTGCAGTAACTTTTGTGCCTCAGTAACAGAAATCCCTGGCATTGTAGTTGGCATGTAGAGCAATGACCCTTCATCAAGTGGAGGCATAAACTCTGATCCTAGGCGAGAAAATACAGGAATGGTAAAAATCACTAATGCTATAGCAGCACATATGGTTAGCCATTGATGACGCAGGACAAAAACAACAACAGGATTATAAAGCTTCATTAAAAAGCGGCTTAGTGGGTGTGCATCTTCATTAAGAATATTGCCGCCAATAACAACGTTGGTTATCTTAGCCAGCCATTTTGGTCTAAATGTAAATTTATATACACGAATTAATAAAACTGCTATTGCTGGAACAAGTGTTATAGATAACAAGGCAGCAGTTATCATAGCTAAAGTCTTAGTAAATGCTAGAGGCTTAAACAATCGCCCTTCCTGTGCTTCTAAAGCAAAAATAGGAAGAAATGCGATTGCTATTACTAGTAATGAGTAAAAGCTTGGTGCCCCTACTTCTTTAGCTGCCCTAATTATAACTTCCTTAAAATCGCCTTTACGTCCGTTAGATTCCCATTCTTCTATCTTTTTATGTGATTGCTCAACTACCACAATAGCAGAATCAACCATTGCTCCTATTGCAATAGCAATACCAGATAGTGACATTATATTTGCTGGTATTCCCATTAGATACATAGGGATAAAAGAGATAATTACAGCTAATGTAATAGTAATTGCAGGAATAACCGCACTGGGCAAGTGAAGTAAGAAAATTAAAATAATTAGACTAACAACAGCTAATTCTTCAATTAACGCATCTTTGAGAGTAGCAACAGAGCGTTCAATTAATTCTCCTCGGTCGTAGGTAGTTACTATCTTAACGCCATCAGGCAAATTTGGCTGAATCTCAGCAATTTTAGCTCTAACTTTCTCAATTACTTTAAGAGCATCTTCCCCTACTCTCATTATGACAACAGCACCAACAGTTTCTCCTTTTCCATCTAATTCAGCTATACCTCGTCTAATATCAGGCCCCAAGACAACATTACCTAAATGTTTTACCAGTATTGGAGTACCTGTCTCCATATTTGCACTAACTACAACATTTTCTATGTCAGTAACACTTTTAATGTAGCCTCGACCTCTAATCATATACTCACGGCCTGTAAGCTCAAGAAGTCGCCCACCAACATCATTATTGCTAGCTTTAATGGCTTCTACCACTTTTTCCATTGGAAGTTTGTAAGCAGAAAGTTTGTTAGGATCAAGGTTTACTTGATACTGACGTACAAAACCTCCAATAGGCGCAACTTCTGCAACACCAGGAATTGACTGGAATTCATACCTTAAGTGCCAATCCTGTAATGAGCGTAGTTCAGAGAGATTCTTTTTTCCTGTAGTGTCAACAAGCGCATATTCAAAGACCCAACCTACGGCGGTTTCATCTCGTGCTAGCTCTACATTAACACCTTGAGGCAAACGAGGCGTAATATTGCTTAAATACTCTAGTGTACGAGAACGCGCCCAATATATATCTGTTCCTTCTTCAAAAATTATATAGACATAGGAAAAACCAAAATCTGAAAAACCTCTTATATCTTTGACCTTTGGTGCGCCTAACATTGCAGAGACAATAGGGTAAGTAACCTGATCTTCCATAATATCAGGGCTACGATCCCAACGAGAGTAGATAATCACTTGTGTATCAGACAGATCAGGAATGGCATCTAAAGTAACTCGTTTCATTGACCAGAACCCTGCTAAAGTCGCCATTGCAATAAATAAAAAGACTATTAGTCTATTTCTAGCACATAGATCAATCAATTTGCTTATCATAACTGCCTCACATCACTATAGTTAACTTCTTAGAGCTAGCCCCAAAGTGCCAATAAAATTTAATTTATTACTCAAAGATCAATGTTGCGAATGTTGTGATTTTTGAGAAGGGTTAGGTGTTTTTGTTTCTGGTGTTGGGACTGTTTTTGAAGGTGCAACACTGCCGTGATTATGAGTCCCCATTCCACCAACTGCCATTTTGAGTTGGCTTTCAGAGTCAACTAAGAAATTAGCTGATGTAACCACACGTTCGCCTGCTTTAAGCCCGCTAACTATCACCACTTTGTCATCTAGCTTATCTCCTAGTTTAACTATACGTGGTTGAAAGTAACCTTCTTCTAAAGCAACAAATACTCTTTGCTCAAGTCCTGAATCTAAAATAGCTTCTTGAGGAACAACTAGTTGTTTACCGTAGTCAATTTTAATTTCTACATTGGCATACATATCTGGCTTAAAGTTAAGATCAGGATTGGGAATTTCTATTCGTACTTTAAGAGTGCGAGTTGTGTTATCAAGTTGTGGAGAGATATAACTAATCTTTGCAGAAACAGTCTTTCCCAAAGCATAGGGAAGTGTAATATTCACTTTTTGGCCTAATTTTATTTCTGAAGCTTCAAACTCATAAATATCTGCAATTACCCAAACAGATGAAAGATCTACAATAGAATAAAGTTCTGTGTCAGGCATAATTCGCTGTTTTTCAAAGGCATTACGAGTAAGAACATAGCCGCTAGCTGGAGCATATAGGGTTAATGCTTTAATTGGCTGACCGCGTTCTTCTAGTTCTTTTATTTGTTCTGGTGTGATATCCCAAAGTTCTAAGCGTCGTCTAGCAGATTCATAAAGTGAAGCAACTCCTCTAGCTGCTTCTGGAAAAGAACTATCTCCTAATTCTTGTTTTGCTCTTAAAGCTAGTAAAAATTCTTGTTGAGTTTGTACTAAGTCTGGGCTGTAAATACTGATAAGTGGTTGACCTTTTTCTACTTGCTTACCAATAAAATCAATATAAACCTTCTCAATCCAGCCATCTATTTTTGTATGCACATGAGAAACCCTAGTTTCATCATAAGTAATACGGCCTACTGTCCTTAGAGTTTTAGATATTGTTTTATAGCTAACTTCTCCATATTGAACACCGATTAATTGTTGTTTCTCTGGGCTAATTTTGAAAGCCCCTTCAGGTAAACTTTTACTTGTGGTAGTAGCCTCTTCTTCATAAACAGGCACAAGATCCATTCCACAATCAGGTGCTTGGCCTGGTTTGTCAGATTTATAAGCTGGATGCATTGGATCTTGCCAATAGAGGATTTTTTTAGTTTGTACAGTTTGTGAAATGGTTTCTTTATTGGTAGAAAACAAGTTTGTAGCTAATTTTTTTATTTCATTACTTTTCCAGTAACCTATCAACAAAATAGATAAAACCAACAGAAAAACCCAGAGTTTCTTTTTAGTACTAACTTTAGTCGAAGTTGTTAATGGTTGTGTTGGAGGCTGCTCTGTTATTGTTACTGTTACTAGTTGCTCGCTTGTTATTGGATTTAAATTACTAGATGAGCTATTTTCTACTTGGTCTAGCGGCTCTATAACTAAGAGATCTGTTTGGTTAGAAGTTTTAGTAATGTCTTTCATAAAAGTTTCTCCCAGCTTACTATTATGTAAACTTAAGGGCGTAAAGTGTTTCCCACTAATGGCTCAAGAGCAGCAATAGCTTTTTCCATATTGCTAACTTGTTCATAGTAATTAAGTTCATAGTTAAGTAATGTGCTTAGTCCATCTATTAGCGTTAGAAAATCAACTTTGCCAGTCTCATAACTAGAAATTGCCGATTCAAAAGAGAGGGAAGATTGAGGAATAATCACTTTGCCATAGAGCTTTATTAATTTTTGAGAAGTAGTAATTAATAAATATTTTTCTTTGATTTTTAATAGCAAATTAACAGTAGTTGAATCTAACCTTTTGCGTTCTTTGCCCAGTCCAGCAAATGCTTCTGTTAAAGCTGGTCGTTGCTTTTGCCAAAAGTAAATGGGCAATTTAACACCAATATTTACACCATACATTTCTGGCATATTAGGTCTATTTTGATAAGTAAAACTAACTGTAAAATCTGGGTAGAATTCTTTTTGTGCTAATTGGAAGTTGTATTGTTCTCTATCAATTTTTCTCTTTTGCATTTTAAGAACAGGAGAACTAGACAAAGCAATTTCATTTAAGCCTGCTAAGGTGTGAGAAAATTCTGAAGGGTTTAATTCTTCTGCGGTTTCTAAAGCTAAAGTTAAATCCTGATATAAAAGGCTATTTATCTTTGAGGTCGCTATTTCTTTTTGTTGCTCAAGCATAGTGAGTTGTTCAGTAAGCTTAGATATTTCAACTTGAACTTTGAGGATATCTTGTTGAAGCCCTTTACCAACAGCATATTTGGCTTCTGTAACTTTGGTAAATTTTTCTAGTAAGTCTCTATTCTTAGAAACAATGTTTATAGCTTTATTTAAATACCAAAGTTCAAAGTAATTTTCTTTAACTTCAGCAATCAGATCTAGCCTAGCTTGTTGATAAACCCACCATTCTGCTTCAGCCTCTTTAGTTGCCATTTTGCCTTTGAGAGCTAGCTTTCCAGGAAAAGGAATCTCTTGTGAAAACTGAAGCATTCTTGCGCTTGAAGGATCACCTTTTTGAATATCAAAAGGAGGAATAGGAATTATATTTCCTAAATATCCCAAACTAAGCATAGGTTCAGGCCAAGCTTTTGCTTGTGGTACACGAGCCTGCATCATATCAAAGCTACGTTGCATCATCTTGATTTCTGGATTGTTATCTAATGCTTGTACTATTAATTGCTCTAGAGTAATTTTCTTTACTGTCTTAGCTTTGGTAGAGCTATAAGCGTCATCAGTATTAGATAAAGATATACTTGTTTGTGCAAAAGTATCTCTAAATGAAAGAAACCAAATAAGGCTTAAAACTAGAACAACTATTTTATGAATACTATTTTGCTCTTTCATACAAACTCCAGAGACTACCAATTTTGCTCTCAATTTCTTTGGCTTAACTTAACGCAAAACTTATTCCGAAATTTGTAAAAAAGAGAGTTTATACAACTAAAAGCCTTCCTAAATCCTAAGTTTTGTAGCAAACAATATAGGACTGTTTGAAAATAAATAGCTATAATCTTATAGTGTGTGAAAACACACATAACTGTTTGATATACAACAAATTAACATTTTGTAAAATTTAGTCAAACTGAGGAGGTTTCCTTAATAAATAAATGGATAGTGGGGAAAATTCCACATTTCACATCTGCCAGCTTATAATGACTTTTATTGTTATTACTTTTTGAATATTTTCCTCAGAACCTTTTAATTAATGGTTTAATGCCAAAAAATAAGGATTTAGCAGAATTATCATTAGCTATTTTGGTATATATGGCATAGCCCTTGCCTATTGCCAAGATAGATACTGTAAATAGTCTATAGGAGGTTACTTATGGAAAACATTTCAAGAAGTAAAAAAGTGTTTAGTCTGATATTAACTTTAATTATTTCACTGGCATTACTAGCGGTATTTCCTGCTAATAGTTATGGCAGAGCAAATAGCATACCAAATGCTTTGCAACAAGATAATTCATCTACAACAAAACTGCCTGAAACCGCTGAAGAACACTATAAAAAAGCTGAAAGTTATAAGCAAAAAGCCGTTGAATATAGAAAAGAGGCTCAGGAACATCGCCAAATGAAAGCTGAATATAACAAGAAGATTTTTCAACATCCCAAAGATCGTGTTGAAAACCCTTGGGTGAAAAAAATGCGCCTACATTGCGATAAATATATTATTCAAGCTGAAGCCTTAGCTAAAGAAGCTGACAAAATGGCAGAGTATCACACCTTTCGTGCCAAAGAATTAGAAGGTAAATAAATCTATAAAACTTTAAGCTTAATAAATAGAAAGAATTATGCCCCATTTCTTGATGGGGCATAAACTTGGCCTTAAATATGAACACCAGTTAATAGATATTAATTGATGGCCTCTTCAGTATTTGTTGATTTCATCAATTCAACTACACCACAAGCTATTCTAGGCCCACCAGCTACACCAGAGCCAGCAGATCCTGTAATACCCATATCTGGATTTAGGTGTACCAATATTACTGAGCCGTCTTGATCAAAAATGCTAAGAGGCCCTGTGGATAAAGTTATCCTGCTACTAACATGTTTAAGTTTAGCAACCCCCTTGCTGTCTGCTACCAGGTTAGGCATATCACCCATATGAAAAGGATGATTGGAATCAGGGTTTGACATACTAAAGGGGCCTGGATCAAAGTGTCCCCCAGCAGTAGTAAAACCTGGTGGATCACAAACACCTTTTTCATGAAAATGAGTCCCATGAACAGTGTTTGGTGGTAATCCTTTTATTGTCATAGTAATTTTTACTGTTGGTAAATAATTATTAGAATCTGTTGGTATAGTTTGGACTAAAATAGCCTCGCCAGAAATACCTGATCCTGGAGCACCTTGTATTATGGCTTTTGCTCGAAGAGTATTTTTTTTCTGAGCAAGAACTACATGGTCATTTCCTAAAATAGCCAAGCCCGCTATTAAACAGATTATAGATAGTAATACTAAATATTTTCTCATATCTCTTCCTCTTGATAAAATAAATGAAATACTTCATCTAGAGTGAAATAATTTTGCTTAATATTTACTCTGAAGTAATTTAAGCGAAAATTAAATACACTTAATTAGTGTAGCTAGTTAATTCAAATGTAGATGAAGGTATGACTAACAATAGGCAAGTAATATTCCAGGCTCATTAAAACAACTATTTTAAGAAACAAAAGAGCGTGGGCTAGATTGCTAAACATAAGTAAAACCAAAGTTTAAGCTAATATTAATATAATGCAGTTCATGCGTGTCATATGTATTAATATATGTATCAAACTTAGCATTGTTTTTCTTTTATAAGCGTTTGTTAGGTTTTCAAACATTTTTATTAAACATTTAACATAAATTATATGTTAAATATTAATCTTTTCTATAAATTATGGAGTTGTATTATTTCAAACATTCTTGTAAATTTTGCTACACTTGTCTATTAACATAAATATATTAAGTAACTAAAGCTAATCAATTGAAAGTTTTACATTGATAAGTATAGTTCTTAGACAAACCTAACAGCTTCTTATAAAAACTGAGTAAAAATAAAACCCCAAATTATTAAAATCATTCCTCCAATTTCACCAACAATTAACAAGTACATAAACCAGGTAGTTGTAAAATTCTTTTCTGTAAACATATTATTGGTTCTATTTTTTAAGCCTGTTATTAAATATCCCATAATTGTAAGCGCAAAGAAGGTTAATGGTATTACAGATATAAGTAATTTAACTATTACTGTGTATGGAGAGAACTCTAAAAGTTTGGCAATAACAAGAGCCGCAAAACTGTAAAGAAAAGATGCTCTATGGGCAATATCAATATAGACAGGTGCGCGGCTATCTTGGCTTGTCATGGTAAATCTATACTTGATAACACCACTAATCATTCCAAAAAGAAGGAATACCCCCGAACTAAGCAAGCTTAATTTTATAGCAATATCCATTTTTGAGCCTCCTGAACAAAATCTGGTTAAATATTTTTTATCTGAATGGATAATAAAGCTGACTAATGTAGTTTTGATTAGGGCTAGAGGAATCTTCTAGTCCAACCTCATCACTTTTTAATGTTTCTTTTGTGAACCTAAAGGAGCCGAAAAGATGATCCCAAACTGCGAAAAATGCTCCAAAGTTTATCCCACCTTTATTAACATCTTTGTGATGATGCCAACGATGAACTTCTGCAACGCAAAAGATATATTTGAGTACACCTGCTCGGTAATTGATATTTCCATGTTGGAGCATCATGTTAAGACCTAGTATTGATAACGCAACTTGGACTATATGAGGTGGTGTTCCTAAAAGCATAATAACTGTTATCCCAGGAATACCTTCCAAGATTTGATGGATTGGGTGTCGCTTCTCTCCATTTATCCAATAAAGTCTTTCTGAACTATGGTGAATTGCATGAAATTTCCATAAAACCTTATTCTTATGGCTAATACGATGTACAAGATAAAGAAAAAAATCGATTATCAATAATGCTATAACTATCTGTAAACTACTATGGATGTGATGAGGCCACCCTGTATTTAATACTGCAAAATGCCCTACTAAAAATGCGTAAAGCATTAGTGATCCTTGTTTAAGTAGAAAGTTAACTAAATAATGAATTACATCTGTGAGAACATCCCCTTTTGAAATATTCCACTCTTTTTCATAAGGAATCACTCTTTCTAGGATAGTCACGAAAAGAGCAGCCAATATTAATACTGGAGTAATGACTGATGTTGCAGAGAATCCTTTATTGACACCAATAACAGTAGCAGTACCTCCACCAAAAATGATTATTGGATAAATAAGGAATGTCCAATCAAACCTAACTGTTTTCATAATAGCTCCTATTTTGTAGAATAACGTCGTCAATGTTTTGATAAGTATCTAGGCACTTTGAGCAAAAGTCTTGAACAAACCTGCTATGGAAAAAATTTTTGATGAAAAACAGGAAAAGTCTTTATGGAAAGGGAAATTCGCTCTTTGGGAAGGTGGTGGGGCATATTGGGGTAATACATTTGATACTAAACCCCATCAACATCATGCCCTTCAGATATGCATTGCACTTGAAGGCAGTTTCAGGCTCAAAAGCCATGAAGAGAACGACTGGCTTACTTGTGAGTTAGCAATCATAGATTCCAATGTAAACCATCAAATTGACGGTTCTGGTGTTTGTCTCCTCCTTATATATCTTGACCCTGAACAACGCCTTAGCAGGACAATCAGAAAGAAAATGGCAAATGAAAGAATCCTTTTGCTACCAAGATCCAATGAAATTAGACCTATTCTCAAACAACTAGAGCTTAATACAAGTGAGAAAACAAATCTTTTATCAATTGTAGAAAAAGTCTTAGCAGCACTTTTGCCTAATGAAAAGTGGGAACGTTCTATAGATCCGCGTATAGAAAAGGTAATTAGTACAATTAAATCAATGGCTGGAACGCCTTTAGCCGCAATAGAATTGGCACAAATTGCAGGTCTTTCAGAAAGCCGTCTTGCACATCTCTTCAATGAACAAACAGGCATACCAATAAGGCGATATATTCTTTGGGTAAGACTTCAAAAAGCAATAGTAGAAATGATAAACACTAACTCATTAACTGAGGTGGCTCATGCATCAGGATTTGCAGATTCCGCTCATTTTACACGCACTTTTCGTAGGATGTTTGGCATTGTTCCTTCTAGCCTCAATATCCATCCATAATCAATATTACTATATTATAAAATACTATTGTATTACTCTGCTGATTAATGACAACTACATTCTTTACAAGTTTTACCTTTAAGAGCTTTAATTCCTTCGCTAATAATGATTGGGGTCATAATTAAAGCAGCTAGAGGATCTGCCCACCACCAACCAAATAAAGCATTTAGCAAAAGCCCTACTAACAAAATAGCAGAAAGATAAGAGCAAAGTTCAGTTTGTTTAGCATCTGCTACTAAAGCCTGACTATTTATCTCTTTAGCAACACTACGTTTAGCACGAGCTAGCATTGGCATTATCAGTAGTGATAAAAATGCTAATACAATACCAACAATGCTCTCTTCAGGTGCTTTGCGCTCAATGATTAACGAAATTGCATCATAGAGTACGTAAGCAGCTAAAACTAAAAAACATACGCCTACTAAACGCAAACTGATGGCTTCTGCCTTTTGCTGCCGTTCTGGGCTAACACTTAATCGCCACAACAAAATTACACCTGAGCTAACTTCTATTACACTATCAAAACCAAATCCTACTAAAGCTATACTTCCTGCTAACAATCCCGAAACAATAGCAATTATCCCTTCTAAACTATTGTAACCAATGGTTATATATTCTAAAGTGCGTCCTCGTTTTAGTGATTCTTTCTGATCAATAACAACATTACTACTCATAGTTCTAACCTGTTAATTTTGTTTATTACCTTTGAAAAGAGAAAGCGTTCCAAGTATTGTCATAAACTGCTGTGTTCGTCTAATCTGTTCAAATCCAGCATTTGCAAAAATATCTTGTAATCTACCTTGAAAATTATCTGCTGTAGTTTGAAAACCATCTAAAAAACGCACTGTTAATGAAGCTATTTTCATTAAGATATTTTGCCCTTTGTCCCAATCTGCTAAATGAAATTCCCCACCTGGTTTTAGTACCCGCAATATTTCACTAAAAGCTTGCTCTTTATTTTCTGTAGTTAGGTGATGAAAAACTAGACTGGAAAAAACTCGATCAAAATAATTATCTGGATAAGGTAATTTATAAGCCATTGCTTTCTTTAGGTTTATTACTAGACCAGAATTAGCAACTTTTTCTTGGGCTATCGCTAATATTTGGTCATCTCCATCTACTCCATAAACCTCAGAGGATGAATGTTGGTGTTTGATCAAAAGAGCTAAAGTGGCTGTACCACAGCCTATGTCAAGCAGCTTAAATCCTTCTTTAATTTGTGCTTGTTCAATTAAAGCATTCTTAAAAATATCTTCTTGCATACCCCATTTAATCAAAGGATCATAAAACCTAGTAAGCCAATCATAACTTAACGCTGGAATATAAGGAGTTTGTGTTTTTGACATAATCTTTTCCTATCCATTTTGTAGTCGGGTGCATTCATAAACGCCTTTTGCTACATCAGCCAATATCTCATCAGCTAAATCTAGCAATTTAGCAATTCTTTCATCGCTTAGTTGGTAGTAAACAAATCTTCCTTGTTGATTAGCAGTAACCAACCCACAGTCTTTTAAGCAATTTAAGTGATTAGAAACATTTGATTGACTAAGATTTGTTGTTTGAACTATGTCACCTACTGTTAAAGCACCTTTGCGTAAGGCTTGCAAAATAGCTAATCTCGCAGGCTCTGCAAATCCTCTAAACAGCTTTGCCTGCAAGTCTGTAGGCTTCTTTGTTGCTACTAACATTTATTTCTTAACCTTTCAATATATCAGCATATGCTGATATATTGATACAAAAGAAAAAGTTGGTCAACTGTAAAACTCTAAAACTTGGCTATGTAGCAAAAGCACTTACAACATTTTTGGTTATTAACCCTAATCTCCTGATCTAAGAATTGTTAAAAACCATACTATTTAGATAGGTGTACTTTAAAAATATTTCAACCCTTAAAGTACCTCCATCTTCCTTTGTGGAATAATTACTTATTGAGTAAAAATTCATAGTGGGTATTTTTGCATTAGTTCCCAGAAGTATGTACCCATTTTGACAATTTGCTAACTACAACCCAATTAAGATGTTAGCAGAGTTAAAAGCTTTTATTTATAAAAGTCTCTAACACCCAAATAGCTTGGCATTAAACATGCATTTGCAAGAAATATCTGATTTAAGTCGGTTTGGGCCAAACAGTATTAAAACAAAAATGGAGAAAGACTTATGTTAAAGAAAACAACACTATCAATAACATTAGCGACTATATTTGCCTTTTTGTTAGCAATCTGTTCATCTGCTCAATCTTTATTCATCCCAAGCCTCAAATAACGAAAATACAGCACAGCAATGCAAACAAAAATGTCAGAATTGTTAGGACGAATATGGAACAGTACCTTAAAGAAACTCCTTTACTCGATTTTAGCCACCCTTCTTTAGTGGAATTGGTAAGAAGTCGAGGTTGGATAAATTTACCTGAATACGAGCGTATTGCCCAGATTTATAACTTTGTCCAGAATGAGATAATGTTTGGTTATAACCAAGCTGATGATATACCCGCATCATTAATTTACAGTGATAGATACGGACAATGTAATACAAAAGGAACCCTATTTATGGCATTACTTCGTAAATGTGGTATACCCTGCCGTTTCCATGCATTCACAATCACTAAAAACCTTCAAAAAGGCGCTATCTCTGGTTTAGCATACAGCTTGGCCCCACGTAATATTATTCATAGCTGGGTTGAAGTTTGGTTTGAAAATAAATGGGTTAATCTTGAAGGCTTCATTTTAGATAAACTTTATCTAGAAAGTGTACAAAAACATTTTTCTAATACTGAAGGGGCATTTTGTGGATACGCTATTGCCACCCCTAATCTCAAGAATCCACCAATTAATTGGACAGGAGCAGACACATATATCCAAAAAGAAGGTATTAACCATGACTATGGAGTGTTTGATTCTCCTGATGATTTTTACAAAAAATATAGTGCTAACCTAAGTGGAGTAAAACGTTTCTTGTTCAAACACATTGCTCGAAAATGGATGAATAACAAAGTAGCAAAAATAAGATGTGGTAAATGGTAAGTAGTTTTTATTCATTATTTTATCCCTTCCTTCTATCAGCAGATTAGTTGCCTCTACTTTGATATTTACAAACACGTAGAACTGTTTCTTTTAATTTTGAGAGTTCTACAGGCTTTAGCAAGCAGTCAATAGCACCAAGCTCGATAGTTTGAGCAACATACTCATCATAAGCGGTAACAAAAACAATTAGCGGCATTTGGGTCTTTTTAAGATTTCTAACAACCTCAAAGCCGTTCAAACCAGGCATTTGTACATCAAGAAAAACTAAATCAGGTTTATATTGCTCAATTAAGTCTAAAGCTTCAAGTCCATTATTTGCTTCACCAATAATATTTATCTGCTCAAAATTCTTTAGTAAAGAAGATAAAAACATTCTTGCTGGTCTTTCATCATCAGCTATTATTACGTTTATTTTCTTAATCATAATCTTATTTTCTACTTAAAACTTAGTATTACCTAAATTTTTATTCTTTTGGATATAAACCTTTTCTCATCCTTGCCAAAGCTCTTATACTTTTAGCAGACATCACAAAATTTATGCCCACTAGAGACAAGACAAGTGCGTCTATTCCACTTCGTAAGTATTATGTTTATTGATCCTTACGCATTCAAAAATGGCTTTTGTAATTCTAAAAATTAAGTATCTAAATATGATTAAAATTACTGCTATTATGTTGGTACAGAACACAATAAACTGCTTTTTGAACTACTCACAGATTTAAATAAGGTGCCAAATCTTTATTCAAAACAAGTATTTTTATTTTTTGACCTTGCTTTTTTCCACTCTGTCTTTACTCGAAGTACTCTTGGATCTTGATACATCTCTATTTGTGCTATCGCGGTGCTGGCTCAACTTTTGCTTAGGCTCTTTGTCTTTTAGGAAATGTTTAGCATCCTTTATCACCAAATAAATACCACCAAAGAAAATAATAAGGGCAATAGTAACTGGGACAATATGGTACAAAAAAAAATGCATAACATCTGACATATGCTTCATAACTAGTACGGTACCTTCCTATAATCTGCCCATTGACTGTAAGTATGTTCCTTTAAGATACGTTTGACCTGCACATGTTCCTCTAAACGTTCTTGCTTTCGCTGGATTATAAGAAAATCTCTTAACCATTGCGAACTTGTAATAGATTGCTGAGTAATATTAATTGCTTGTGCTAAATCATCTCGTTCTTGTTCAACTTCTCTGAGAATACGTTTTTCCGCTAATTGATTGAGCTTGTATACAACAGCCGTTGTTGTTACTAGAGTTAAAATAAGTAGCAGAGTGATTTGTGTGCGAAAACTATATATCTTAGTAGAGAAATCCATAAAGTATTTCCTCTAGTTTTTAGGAAAATTTAGAATCCTTAAAGGTGTGTTTCTGACTCTGCACACCCTTCTTCTTCAACCTGCACAGTAACATGAGAGATTTTAAACGTAGACGTGATTTGCTTTTGTACTAGCTTACGCAATTGTTCGTATGATCTAGTGTTTTCCATAACTACATGCACTGTCATAGCATTAACACCAGAAGTTAGTGTCCATACATGTAAATCGTGGCAGGAGATTACCCCATCAATTCTATTAATTGTTTCACGAAGTGCGGCTAAGTTGATTTCAGAAGGCGTTCCTTCTAGTAAAATACCTATACTTTCATTTAGTAATGCCCAAGTACGAGGAAATATAAACAAGCCAATTCCAGCAGAAATAATAGGATCAGCATAGTACCAACCCGTTGCCAACATAATAATGCCTGCAATGATAACTCCAACAGAAGTAAGCATATCTGACAACACTTCAAAATATGCCCCTTTCATATTTAAGCTTTCAGTTGCTCCTGCTTTTAGAATAAACATACTTGCAATATTTACACAAAGACCAATAACAGCTACCAACAACATCCCTTTGCTTTGTACTTCTGGTGGATTGAGGAATCTTTGATATGCTTCATAAATGATATAAATAGAGACACCAATAAGTACTACAGCATTTGTAAGTGCAGCAAGAATTTCAACTCTATGATATCCATAAGTGCGTTCTGGTGTTGCTGGTCGTTCAGCAAATTTAATTGCTAATAGCGCAAGCCCTAAACCTGCTACATCTGTAAGCATGTGTCCTGCATCAGCTAGTAATGCAAGACTATTGGTAAGTAGCCCACCAACTACTTCTACAATAAGGTAGAAAGCTGTTAGCCCAAAAGCCATCATAAGTCGTTGCTTATTTTTACTAGCTGAAGAGTGAGTATGTCCTGAATGATTATGCCCTGATCCCATAGTTTTCTCATTTCAAGGTAGTTTAATAACGTAAGTAATGTGATTAGCTAGGTATAATTGGGTTAGAACTGTACCTAGCTAACAAAAATTATTCTTCTGTGAGTTGTTTAGCTTTTTCGTCTCCAAACCAACCATAAAGCATTGGTAAAAGTAGAAGGGTGAGCAAAGTAGAAGTAATTAATCCACCTATTACTACAGTAGCTAAAGGACGTTGAACTTCACCGCCTGCTGAAGTAGCTAATGCCATAGGTATAAAGCCAAGACTAGCAACTAAAGCTGTCATCAACACAGGACGCACACGGCTTTCAGCACCTTCTCTAATTGCGATTTCTAAAGGCTGTCCTTCGCTACGTAAGCGATTTATTGCACTTACCATTACTAGACCGTTTAATACTGCAACTCCAAAAAGTGCGATAAACCCAACACCAGCAGAAATTGAAAATGGCATCCCTCGCAAGAACAAAGCTAAAATGCCTCCTACTGCTGCAAATGGAATACCTGTATAAATAAGTAATGCTTGTCTAATTGAACCAAATGTTGTGAATAGCAATACAAAAATTAGGAACATTGCTAGAGGAACAACTATTAGTAGACGGTTTGTTGCTCGTTGTAAATTCTCAAATTGGCCTCCCCAAGTTAAATAATATCCAGCAGGTAACTTAACTTGTTGCTCAATTTTTTCTTGAGCTTCTTTAACAAAACTTCCAATGTCACGACCACGCACATTTAGTTCTACTACTATACGCCGACGTGTATCTTCTCGTGAAATTTGTGCTGGCCCCTCAATTAGTGATATTTCTGCTAATTGGGAAAGTGGTATACGAGTTCCATTTGAGGCTGTAACAAGTAGATTCTTGATAGTTTCTATATTTTTACTGGAAGCCGCCCCAAGTCTAACTACTAAGTTAAAGCGTTGTTCTCCTTCATAAACTTGACCTGCTTCTTTTCCTGCTACTAGTGATTCTATTAGTAGATTTATATCTTCTACGTTAATTCCATAACGCGCTATAGCTGTGCGATTAGGTATTATTTGAACTTGAGGAAGTCCAGATACTGCCTCTACTTTCACATCTTCAGCACCTGATACTTTACTGACGACACGGTTTATTTGCTCTGCTGTTTCCTTTAAAGTGTCTAAATCATCTCCAAATAGCTTGATAGCTATATCTGACCTAACTCCAGAAATAAGCTCTGCTACTCTTAGCTCTATGGGCTGAGAAAAACTTATACTGGCATTTGGGACACGTTCTTCTAAAGCTTTAGACATCTTTTCTATTAAAGCTTCTCTGGTTTTAGCTGAAGTCCATTCACTAGGAGGCTTTAGCGCAATATAAAGATCACTAAAGTCTATGCTCATTGGATCAGTAGCAACTTCGGCTCGTCCTGTTTTAGACACTACTATTGTTACTTCTGGAAAACTACGCAAAACCTGTTCTACTTCTGTAGTGGTTTTAATAGATTGATTAAGAGAAACACTAGGTAACTGTTGTATTTGAATAGCTAATGCTCCTTCATCAAGGCGAGGAATAAATTCTGAACCAAGTAATGGAAATACTGCTCCAGTTACTATAACTAAGCCTGTTGCAATGGCTACGGATTGTGAACGATGGTTGATAATAAAATTAAGGGTTGGGCGATAAAGTTTCTTTGCATATACAATAATGGAGTTTTCTGTTTCAGAAACCTTACCTTTTAAGACAAATGTCATTGCAGCAGGTATATAAGTAAGCGATAGAATAAAAGCTCCTATCAATGCAAAAGTGACAGTTAAAGCCATAGGCTTAAACATTTTACCTTCAATACCTGTTAAGCTAAGTATTGGCAAATAAACAATAATTATTATTGCTCCACCAAATAAAGCGGCTTTTAATACTTCAGACGACGCATCACAAATAGTATCAGCTAGAGTTCGTTTGCTTAAAGTTCCTCCCATCTGATGTTGTTTTTCTGCAATACGTCGGATTGAGTTTTCTACTACAATAACGGCACCATCTACCACTAACCCAAAGTCAATTGCGCCAAGACTCATTAGGTTTCCTGATATCTTGAAGATATTCATAAAGATAGCAGCTATCAACATTGAAATAGGAATGACTGTAGCAACTAACAATGCTCCTCTCCAATTGCCTAATAAAAGTATTAGCACAAAAATTACAATCAACGCACCTTCGATTAAATTTTTCACTACAGTTTTAATGGTACGGTCAACTAGTTCTGTACGGTCATAGAATGGAATCAACTCCACGCCTTTTGGTAAAGTCTTTCTAACTTGCTCAACACGTTCTTTGACATTCTGTACAATAGTGCGGGTATTTTCTCCTTTAAGCATCATAGCAATACCTGCAACTATTTCCCCTTTTCCATCGGCTGTTACAGCCCCTTGTCTTACTGTTGCACCAACTACGACTTCACCAACATCTTTTACATAAATTGGTACCCCTTCTTTTCCTGTCTTGACTATAATATTAGTAATATCTTCTATGCTTGTAACTAACCCTAAGCCCCTTAGTAAATATTGTTCTTGACCATGTTCAATATATGCTCCTCCAACATTCTCATTATTACGTATTACTGCTTCTAAAACATCTTTCAGTGAAAGGTTATAAGATTGTAGTTTTACTGGATCTAATTGGATTTGGTATTGTTTTTCTAAACCCCCAAAACTATTAACTTCTGTAACTCCAGGCACTCCTAAAAGTTGGCGGCGTACTATCCAATCTTGTACTGTACGAAGTGAGGTAGCATCATAGCCGCTACCAGGTTCGGCTTTTAGCTCATATTGGTAGATTTCTCCTAAACCTGTAGAAATAGGCCCCATTTCTGGAGAACCAATACTAGAAGGAATTTGTTCTCTTGCTTGTGAAAGGCGTTCTAATACAAGCTGTCTAGCAAAATAAGTATCAACTCCATCATGAAAAACTATTGTTACAGCAGATAAACCAAATTTAGAAACAGAGCGTATTTCTTCAATGTCGGGTAGCCCAGACATAGCTACTTCTACAGGAAATGTTATCTGTCGCTCTATTTCAAGAGGTGCAAGTGATGGAGCAGCCGTTAAAACCTGGACTTGGACATTGGTAACATCAGGAACAGCATCTATTGGTAAATGTTGGAGACTATAAAGCCCAACACCTATTACAATAGTGACCATTATCATCACTAAAATTCGTTGAGAAACTGCAAATCTAATAAGTTTATTCAGCATATTTCTTCCCCTTATTTTTAATGCCCATGTTCGCCAAGTTCACCCTTCATCATCTGCGTTTTCAGGGTAAAACTTCCTGTTGTTACTACTTTTTCGTTAGCAGAAAGACCTGCAACAATTTCTCTTAATCCATTGTTTTCACTACCAAGTTGGACTTCACGAACTTCAAAATGTCCTTCTTCTTTGTCTTGTGGGACAAAGACTATAGTACGTTCTCCAATACGTTGAATTGCTTCTTGTGGGATTAATAGGGATTTTTTTGATTCTAGATTAGAGGAAGTTTCTGTTTGTAAAGCCACTTCAACAAACATTCCTACTTTTAGTTTGTTATCAGGGTTATTTACTTCTATGCGTACTTTAGCTGTGCGAGTATCTTCATTTAGTACAGGATCTATATAAGTAAGTTTGCCAGAAAGTGAGCCTTGGCCTAAGACAGGAGAATAAATTTGAGTAGTAGTACCAGCCTTCAATTGGTGAATTTGTGATTCTGGAACATTAGCAATAACCCAAAGAGTAGAAAGATTAGCAATGGTAAATAGAGGTTTACCTGCTTCAATACCAGCACCAGTATTCACAAGTCTTTCTACTATGTTGCCAGAAATAGGGGCAGTTAATACTACCAAAGATCTATTTTTATCGTGGTTATATTCTTGCTCTTTAGTTATTGATGCACCAAAGGATTTGAGTTCATCTTTTATATGCAGCACATCAACTTTAGCTGTTGTTACTTCAGCACGCGCCTGTTGGATCTCACGATTTAGCGCAATGTTGCTCTGAAAATCATATTCTGCTGAGGCTGTTTTATAAGCAGATTCTGCGGCTACCAGATCTTTCCCTGCTCCTCCACCTAATTCTATGAGCTTTTTAACACGTCTTAAATTAGCTTCTGTTTCATCTAATTTAGCTTTTGCTGATAGTATGTAAGCGCGATTTTCTGCTTGTTCTACACGCTGAAGGCTCTTTTCAGCCAATTCTAGCTTTGTTTCTGATTCGTGTAATTTGCCTTGTAATTGAGCTATTTGAGGGCTAGCAATTAACGCCAGTGTTGCTCCAGCTTGTACTTTGTCGCCTAAAACATAATTTACTTTTTCTATTCTACCAGAAACCAAAGCACTAGCTTGTTGTAAGTATTGTTGATTAGCTTCAATTGTCCCTGTTACCTTAAATGTAGAATTATGTGTTTCTTCTTTGACTAAAGCTGTTTCTAATTTTAATGAAGCAAGAACTTCAGGGCTTAACTCTACTTCTGATGCGCCACTACCTTCAGCACCACCATGTTCGTCTTTGTGTTCGCCTTCAGCACCACCATGCTCGTCTTTGTGTTCGCCTTCCTTTTCTGCTGCAATAGCTTGGCTAGAAGGTTTTTGATAAGACCTAATTAATAAGACAGAAACTATTGTTAAAACTATTGTCAAAACAGCTATTGCTATAGTTTGTCCATTAGCTCGCTTGGTAGTTGACTGGTTATAAAGTAAATTGCTTGGATTACTACTTAAAGGACTTGTTTCTGGTTCTACTACATTATCCACATTATCTTTTATATTTTCATTATCCATTGCTAATTACCTCCTGTAATAGTTGTTAAGCCAATAGCTGATTGTAAGTCTGACCAAGCACGATATTTTTCTGCTAAAACTTCTGTGTATTCACGCTGAGAATCAACTAAACGCCTTTGTTCAGTGATTAAATCTGTTATCTTAAATTCACCTAAGTTATATATTTCTCGAAAAATACGTAAGTTGTTAGTAGAGCTATTAATCACACCTTGCTCAAAGTTAGTTGAAGCATTTTGTGCAGTTATGAAACGTGTGTAAGTGGTGGTAACTTCCGTTTTTACAAGCTGTTCTAAAAACTCACGTCTGCGTTGTGCTTGCGTAATGGAAATACTAGTTTCTGCTTGAATGCCTTGATTGCGGTTAAAAATAGGCAGGTTGATAGACACTCCAAAAGTAAACAAGTTATCTTTATCAAAAATAGCTCCTACAGGAGTAGTGTCAAAGGAACTATTTTCACGAGAATATCTAGTAGAAAGTGTAAGATCTGGAATTACTTGAGTTTTTGCTAACCTTAAGCCTACTTTTGCTATTTCTTCTTCCAAGCGAATAGCTTTTAAGTCTGGCCTTGTTTGTAAAGCAACTTGTATAAGATCAGATAAATTAGGAATTGTACTTGCAACAGTTTTTGTAAGTTCTTGCTCAAAAACAATCTGTTCATCTATAGGTAAGCCAATAATGTTTTTTAAGCGTAAAGTAGCAGCTTGTAGACGACCTTCTATCAAAATCCGACGGGACTTCAACCTCTCTACTTCAACCTTAAGTAAGTTCATTTCTAGTGGAGCCGCATCACCTTCTTTTACTCGTACTTCCACAATTTGTGTTGTTTGTGCATCTAAATTGCTGAGATTGTTAGTTATTTCCAACTCACGCATAGCTGCTAACACTTCAGTGTAAATAGCGCGAACTTCATTAGCTAAACGTCGCTCTTTATCAGCAACAACCATTTCAGTAAAATTAATTTCTGCTTGAGCTAAATCAATACGTCGTTGTCGTTTACCACCAAGTTCTATAGGCAAGGAGAACCCTACACTGGTGTTACTTTCGTTTTGCGTATTGGTTAGTTTCCCTGTGGAATGTTCAAAATCAATGCTTGGATTAGGGCGCAAACCTGCTTGTTTTAGCCTGGCCTTGGCACGTTCTATATCTAATCTAAAAGCAATTAATTCTCCATTGTTAGCTAATGCTTTTTCAACAAGCTGATTAACACTTGGGGTTAAAGAATTATTTTGTGCAATTACAAAATTAGGAAATATGGTAAGTAAAAAAATTAGCTTAAGAAAATAAATAGTTAAGTCCCTGTAAAAAATACAGATCATGAGATTCAACCTTTCCTAGTTGTTAATAAATAATTGGTCATAGACAAGTTATAAGCAAAATTTTTCTTAAGGATTAACCTTAGCAAAATATCTGCATAACAAGCTTAGTTTTAGCAATAGAAGATAAAATACAACTAATGCTAAATGTATGTTTTGGAGTAAGTTATAAAACTAGGAATGTTTTGGGGGATGAAAAGTTTTTTGTGAAGGTGCTTTTGGTAAAAAACCAAGATTTATTGAGTTTTGTAGTGATAGATCGGTAAAAGTTCCTTCTATTTTAATGTTTTTTGCAGGTAGCCAATGCGAACAACAGCAAAAACAACAATCATCATCGCTCTGCCTTGAAGGGTTTTGATGAGTATGGTGAGAACAATCTACTGTAATAGAAGACTCTACTTTTGAGTCTACAAAAGCCAAAAGGCTTTCCTTATAGCTTTGACTATTTTGACTATTAAGATGAAAACTTACCTCCGTATCATTATCAGCACTTATAAGGCTTTCCTCAGCACAGTTTTCTGGAAATGCAATATCAAAAAGCATAAATAGCAAGAAAAAGATTGCTAGCCCGCGATATAACCAGGATTGTTGCTGAAAAAATTGGTTTAGTAAGGTGTTTATCATAAGAATAGTACAGAAACTAGTGCTGCTAGTTTTAGCACAGTTTACATTGCTACTTCAATAGTTTTTGACTTTAATAACGTGGCAAACATCTATAGGTATCCACAAACTAAATTAATAGGTGTGTGCAGTACAAAAAAATGTTATATTCTTGTTTTATGCTTACTGAGTTGCCTCATAAATCTTCTTTTATATCAACAATTTTAGCGATACTCCTTGTGCTAAATGGGGTATGTGGCTGTATTCTTGCCGAAAGTTCTTGCTATTTAAAAAGTACACAAGAGATTTGTTTGGATGAGCAACTAAACGATAAACAATGTACGGCAACCACTCAACATGAAGAACATGAAGAAGGGGACAAAGATTGTTGTCCCGTACAATGTCTCTTTAAAAATACTAATGACTTAGCTGAAGAAATACTACCTGTTTCTTTCAGTGACCATATAAATAGTTTGATAGTTAGTGACTACTCTCAAACTTTCATTTCTACACTTAGTTTCTACATTAAAATTACCTATAGAAAAGCAAGATCTCCTTCACCACTTTTTAATCTACACTCGCAAAACTCTATCTTAAGAATTTGAATCAGGCTTATTGCTACTAAATCACCGCTTTTTTGGCAAGGCGGTGCATTGCTATTTTGCAAAGGAGTATTATGAAGCCTGATATTGACCTCTCTAAATTAGCATTTGAAAAAAGTGCTAATGGTGAAGATAGAAACCTAAAATCATCGCTACCAAAACGTAACAAGCTCACTAGAATTATTATTCCTGGCATCCTACTAGTAGGGTTTTTAATGATTTGCTTATGGGCAGCAAGAGGATATTTGATACCAGCTATAGATGTTACTGTAACCCCAATAATAGCTAGCAACAGCACCACAACTGGTAAAGAAACTTCTGGCGCACCACTTTTTCAAGCCCCTGGTTGGATTGAGCCTGAGCCACTACCTATTCAAATATCTGCACTTACATCTGGCGTTATTAGTGAAGTAATGGTACTGGATGGTAGTAAAGTAGCACAGAGTCAAGTAGTTGCTAAACTCATCGATCAAGATGCAAAGCTTTCCTTTATACAAGCTAGTGCCAATTTAGAACAACGCCGTGCTGAATATGTGGCTGCCGAAAAAGGATGGCAAAACCCAATAGATCAACAAGAATCCGTTGAACGTAATCAAGCTGAACAACGTCGTCTTAAGGCTGAACATTTTGAGCTAACGCAAAAATTGTTATTAGTTCGCAAGCTTTTAGAAAATAAACGTCGTATGGCTGAAATTGGTGCTGTGTCAGCTAATCAAGAACGTCTAGCAGAATCTGAAGTATTTGAGATTGAAGCACGTATAGCTAAACTTGAGGCTCAACAATCAGCAAGTAAAGCCAGTACAGAAGCTGCCGAAAGTCGCCTAAAGCTACGCCTAATGGATCGTCAGCGTCTAGATGTTACTCGCGCAGCACTAAAAGAAGCTGAAATTCAACTTGAACGCGCTCGCCTACAATTAGATCGTTGTCAAATTCGCTCCCCTATTGATGGTGTAGTTATGCGGGTCATGGTTACTCCTGGTATGCCAGTTAATTCTGTTAATGAGATAGCAGGGGTAGGTACACCAATTATGACTATCTACTCACCAGAACATTTACAAGCTCGTGTTGATATACCAATGGCCGAAGCTGCAAGGATTCAAATAGATATGCCTGCTGAAGTACGCATTGAGGCAATTGCTGACCGAGCATTCCGCGCTCAAGTAACTCGTATTGCAGGACAGGCCGATCTTCAACGAAACACTTTACCTGTCAAGGTACGATTACTTGAGGCAAACCCCACTATTAAGCCAGATATGATTGCACGAGTACAATTTTTCAGCCCACAAATCTCAAAAGGAAGTTCAATAACAACAAACCAGACGGTTGCAGCACTGTTCGTTGCTGAGGAAGCAATTGAGACTAAAGATGGACAATCAGCAGTTTGGATTGTAGATGCAAATACAGGACAGGCTAAACGACGTGTTATTACTCTAGGTTCTAGAAAGCAAGGCGAACTACGCGAGGTCGCATCTGGTCTTGCTCTAGGAGATAAAGTAATTCGTCAAAACCGAGAACGATTAACCGAAGGTATAAAAGTGCGTATTCAAGGAGTACAGTAATATGACTTATATTGAAATTAAAAGTGTAGTTAAGTCTTATAGGCGAGGAGAACAGGAAATTACTCCTCTGCAATCACTTAGCTTATCTATTGCACAGGGTGAGTTTCTGGTATTGATGGGGCCTTCTGGAAGTGGCAAAACAACTCTGCTCAACCTTATTGCTGGTGTTGATAAAGTGAGTAGTGGGCAGATTATCGTTGATGGTTCAGAACTACATTCCATGTCCCGCAATCAATTAGCCCATTGGCGTGCCAAGAATATTGGCTATATATTCCAACTCTATCATCTTGTGCCAGTACTGACAGCTTACGAGAATATAGAACTGCCATTATTACTACAATCATTAAGCAGAGCTGAACGTCATTCTCGTATTATGACAGCACTTGAAGCAGTTGGATTAGCTGACCGCAAAGACCATTACCCTCGTCAACTTTCTGGTGGGCAAGAACAAAGAGTTGCCATTGCTCGTGCAATTGTTGCAAATCCTGGAATTATTGTTGCTGATGAACCAACAGGTGATTTGGATGCTACTGCTGCACAGGCCACATTACAACTACTTAAGCGGCTCAACCAAGAAATGGGAAAAACATTTATTATGGTTACTCATGATAATAAGGCTGCTTCTGTTGGCAATCGTGTGGTGCTATTAGAAAAAGGCGTACTAGTAAATTCCTATATTGGTGCTAATGAACTGTCAATTCAAAATAGTTTATAACTCTTAAACTTAAACAGTAGAACGTTATTTTATGGAAAAATCGTTAAATCTTAAATGAGGAAAGCAAGATGCAATTGAAATTCTGGCCATATATTTTTAAGAATCTCTGGCGTAATCGCTTGCGTACCATGATGACACTAGCAGCTATTACTACAGCTATGTTTCTATTCTGTTTCTTGCAGTCTTTACAGGATGGTTTGAGTCAGGTTACTGATGCACAAGCTACACGTAATCTATTTATTGTGTTTCAACAAAACCGTTTCTGTCCATCAACTAGCAGGTTACCAGAACGCTACGCAGAAACGATTAAACAATTGCCAGGGGTAAAAGAAGTATTACCTATTAGACTTTATGTAAATAACTGTCGTGCTAATCTTGATATGGTTACTTTTAGAGGTGTTCCCGCCGACAAGTTAAAAATAGATCCTGAAACTCTAACAGTTACTACAGGTTCTATAGAGCAATTTGTTGCTCGTAATGATGCGGCTCTGGTAGGAGAACGATTAGCAGCACGTCGTCGCCTTAAAGTAGGTGATATTTTCCAGCTTGGCGAACTTCGTGTAGTTGTAGCAGGTTTATTTACCTCCCAAGTACCAGGAGAAGAAAGTTGTGCTTATACCCACTTAGATTATCTACAACGCGCATTAGGAAAAGATTCCATTGGCATGGTAACGCAATTTAATGTACGTGTTTCTGATCCTTCACAAGCTGAAGCCCTTGCTGCACAAATAGACGACATGTTTCGTAGCGAAGCGGTACCAACTACAACTCGTTCTCATAAAGCGTTTGCAAGTAATGCTACTGGCGATTTAATTGAAATTATTGGATTCAGTAGATATCTTGGTTACATTTGCCTATTTGTAGTGCTAATGATGGTAGCAAATACGATATATTTGGCTGTACGTGACAGAGTAAAGGAACATGCTGTACTTCAAACAATAGGTTTTAGTGGTTATCTGATATTTAGCTTAATACTAGCTGAGAGTTTGCTGGTAAGTATAATTGGAGGGATGTTTGGGGCTGCTAGCGCAACTCTTTTGCTAAAGTTTAGCAAGTTTGGCATCGGCACAGAAGGAATCCAAATTGACCTTACTCCTGGCTTATCAATAATTGTGTCTGGGCTAATTATTTCAATGATTATTGGTGTATTAGCAGGCACTTTTCCAGCATTGCAAGCTTCACGTTCTGAGATTACAGATTCTTTAAGGAGAGTTTAAGTTATGAAAGGATATCTGCCTTGGGATTACGGCATTCGCAATGTTGGAAGGCGACCACTTGCGAGTCTTTTTGTTATGCTTGGTGCAGTTGGCGTTGTTAGTTTAGTACTGTTGATGGGTGCCTTTGTGCAAAGCTTGAGTTATAGCCTACAAGATACTGGCAATCTAAATAATGTCATCATTCTTGGTGCTGGTTCAGAAAATTCCTTGGAACAATCTGCTATTGCTGCCAATGTACCTCAAATTATGGCCGCTAGTATTAACAGTGTAGAAAAACGAGGTGAGATGAGTTCAATCTCACCAGAAGTTTATATGGCTACTATGATAGGAATTGGGGAAAGTAAGCATCTAGCAGTGTTGCGTGGTGTTACACCACCAGCACTAACCGTTCACTGGCAAGTAATCATCACTTCTGGTAATTATCCTAGTAGTGGAGAAGTGTTAGTTGGGCGTTTAGCTCATACAAAATTGGGAATTGCAAAAGAACAACTAAACATTGGCAATACACTTGAAATTGAAGGACGTAAATGGCGCATTTCAGGAGAGTTTGCTGCTCCTGGCACAGTGTTGGAGGCTGAAATCTGGGTGCCTTTATCAGAAATGATGACACAAATAAAGCGTGATACCCTTTCTTGTGCGGTTGTAACCTTAAAACCGGGTGCGGATTTTAGTGAACTAGAGCTTTTTACTAAGACACGTATTGACCTTGCAGTATCTGCTATTCGTGAAACTGACTATTATAACGAACTTATGCGATATTATAGGCCAATTCGGGCACTAGGTTGGGTAATGGCAATACTAATTGCCGTTGGTGGGTTACTTGGTGGCCTTAATACGATGTACGGGGCAATTCAAGTGCGAGCAAAAGAGTTAGCTGCTCTGGAAACCCTAGGCTTTAGTCGAGTTAAAATT
>Ga0075163_10001163_pt1 | contig 35188 bp, 30 predicted proteins | sample JI1023141ADNA_FD_71478 | JGI IMG/M metagenome (GOLD analysis project Ga0075163, IMG submission 71478) | Wastewater effluent complex algal communities from Wisconsin, to seasonally profile nutrient transformation and Carbon sequestration -... | ecosystem: Engineered > WWTP > Effluent > Algae...
CATTGCTGCGGCTTCTTGGGTAGCTGCTGCGGCTTTACGCCATGCCGTCGCGGCTTTTTTTGACGCTTCCGCGCCTTTTTCCTTAGGTTCTTTGATAGAAGCCATCCAAAAAGCCGCCGCCGCCCCCGGAAAAGCCGTCGCCACCCGCCAGAAAGCCGGTGCAGGCGCTGTGCTGGGTAGCCGCCGCCGCAAGGCGGTGGTCGGGCATGGGAGGGAGACGCTGCTCCGCCGCCGCCAGTCGCAACCCAGCGCAAAAACGCCACCACTGGATAATTCACGTCCGTCGCGGGTGGCGCTCCGGCCTGCCCGTTGGATGAAGAGGACGATCCATTTCATCTGACGACCGTCGTCCGGGGAATATCGGACGAGGGAACACCATTTCACAAAAAATCAGCGTGAAACACAATCCAAAAATTCAGGAATTTTGCGACCGCTTCCAGATGATCCCAAATTTCGTCTCGACTCTCCGGCAGGAAACTGGCAGAAATGTCGGATAAAAAGACGCTCACCGACAAACCGACTTTTTTTGTGAGCGTACTGTTCGGCCAAGAAACGGAGTTCATCACCACAACGCCATTCCAAGTAATCACATGAAGCAAAAATACCTCCTAATTATCTCTGGGTTGCTATTCGCTACTCAGACGCTCGCCCAGAACGCTGGGGCTAACACCAGTCCAAAAGAGATCACAGTTGAGGCATACATTGACGGCCCATCGACACTGCACTTGTCTTTGCAGGGAATCTACTGGACGAACGGCGGGAACGCCAAGCCCGGACGACACGATGCTCACAACTACCCCACTTACATTGACGGAAAGTCGTGGATTCCGAAGTGGGGAAAGGAGGGTGATGATCGCGGAAGCGACAAGAGCGACCTGTACCAACTCCAGCTCACCACAACCGAGTATGAGCTGGAGGTAGTTGGCATTTCGGACCGAAAGGGCAGCTCGAAGAAGGACCGTAGGACTGCGCCTTCCCCTGTCCGGCAGAACGGTGAGCTTGTTGTCAATATCCCCGACCCAGAGGTTGGTGCCAAATGGTATAAGATGCGTTTGAGACTCCGGAAGTAGCGCCACAACTAAACCAGAGGAATACTTTCAACTTTGAAGTGCGACAACTGGACGTGAGTCATAGACCTCATTTGGCGTCTTGTATCCGAGACGCTTGCGGGGGCGGTTGTTGAGGATCTCGGCAAGGCGATTGGACGGCGCTTGAGTGAGTCCAGCCCGATTCTCCTCTCGCATCTACTTCCAATGCCGCGCGGCGAACTTTAGGTACTGCAGCCAGTCGTAGTCCGTGACGTCGTGCTTCCCGGTGCGGTTGTGGTAGGCGATGAAGTCACCGACGGGCTGGTCGATGGCGGGCGGCTCACTCACGCCGAGCCCTTTTTTGCCGAAGAGCGCATAGACCGGCGCGGCGTGGCTGCCGGAGAGGAACTCGCCTTTCTGATCCGCCCAGTTGTCCTCGCTGGCACTGGCGATGTAAACGGGACGCGGTGCCATGAGGGCGATGAGCATGTGCTGATCGACGGGACATGCGTTCGCATTGCCCGCGTAGCTGCGATATTTCGGAGTGAACCAATGCGGGAAGGCTTTGGTGATGATGGCGGTGGTCTCACCGATGTTGCGCCGCATCAGCGCCGCGCCGCCTTCACCGGAGTCATTGGAGATGACGATGGCGAAGCGTGAATCGCTCGAGCCGGCCCAGAGCGAGGTCTTGCCGAGGCGGGAGTGGCCGATCACGGCTGCCTTCGACGCATCGACATCCTTGTCCGTCTCGAGATAGTCGAGGATGCGGCTCAGGCCCCACGACCAAGCGCCGATCGCGCCCCACTCACCGTCCTTCCAGACGGTGCTGGCACCATCGGGGCTCAGCGCGGCGCGCACGCCGTCCTTCCAGCCGTCGGCGTGGTCTGGCTCGATGTCGCCGTAGTAGGCCGTCGCGACGGCGAAGCCGCGTCCGATGATCATCTCCAGCGGCCAGCGGCTGGACTCCACGCCGCGCGATTCCTCAGTGGCTCGATTGTCCTTCACCGCCTTGTCGTTCTTCGCGTTCGGGCGCATCCAGCGGTCGTTGATCGGCACATCCTTCTCCGTCGAGACGGCGTGATTGCCATTGAAGCTGAGCCCGGCAAAGACGGGCGCTTTGCCTTTCGCGTCGTTCGGCACATGGAGCATCACGTCCAAGCCCTTCCACTGTGGATGATTCGAGAGGGAGATGTGGATGAACTTGCGCGTGGCCTTGCCGCCGAGCGCGTCGGCCTTTGTCGCGGTCACTTCGAACTTGAGGTCATCGGGCTTCGGCTGGATGCGGCCATAGACGTGGTCTTGAAACAGAGCCAGCACCTCGGGTCTGCGCTGCTCGGTCCACTCCCGTGCGGTCGTGATCGCCCCACCACCCGTGGTTTTCAAGACCTCGGGCAGGACGACATCGCCCACTTTGGCCTCGTCGTAGTTGGCCGCGTTTTGCTGGGCAAACGAAACAGATGCGATGAGAGCGAGCAGTAGGATGGATAGCTTCATGGCGCGACGATGACCGGCAATCCAACGGGCCGCAAAAGGAAATGCCGTGAATTTGGCCGGACGGCCAGCTCCACGGCCCCTGAAGTCTCCAGCGCCGCCGCATTCCCCGTTTGCCTCGCGCGTTTTCGGGGTAGGATCGCGCCTCCATCCCCCCGCCATGAACTCCGCCACACTTTTCCTCGCACTCCGCTACTTGCGGCCGAAGCGGACTTTTGTGTCGGTCATCACGATCATTTCCGTGCTCGGCATCGCCGTCGGCGTGCTGATGATGATCGTCGTGCGCTCGGTCATGCAGGGCTTTGAAGTCGATTTCCGAAACATGCTGATCTCCGTGGAGCCGCATGTGATCTACGCGGCGGGCGAGAGGCCCGACAAGGCAGAGCCGCCGCCCGACTGGCCGAAGCTCGTGACCGCCGTGCGCTCACAGTCCGGCGTGCTCACCGCGACGCCGTTCGCTGGCGGGGTCGTTTACATCGAGTCGGGCGACTACCAGACCAGCGCTCCAATCTTCGGCTTCAGGCCCGACGAGGCGCGGCCGCGACTGGAAAAGCTGAAGCCGCATTTGATCAAAGGCTCGCTCGATCTTCCGGAAGGCACGCTGGTGATCAGCGACTTCGTGTCGTCCGATCTCGGCATCGACGTCGGCGATGAGCTAAATGTCTATCCATCCGACTCGGTCATCGACATCGCGCACCAATATCGGTCCGCCGCCGACGAGCGCGACGAGGAGAAGAAAAAGCAGGCGCTCAAGAAGATCAAACTGGAGCCGATGAAGCTGCGCGTGTCCGGCATCATCCGTGGCGAGACCGGTGGCGGGTACGGCTACGCATCGCTGGCCACCGGGCAGAAAATCTTCCGCCTCGGTGCGGGCGTCAGCGGAGTGGCCGTGGAGCTTGCCGAGCCGCGCGATGCCAAGGCGTTTGCAGATACGGTGAAACAAACGGGCGCGGTCCCCGCTGGCTGGAAGACCCAACTCTGGCTCGACGCGGGCGAGGCTAGGCTCGCAGGAATGGAGAACGAGCAGATCATGATGCAGCTCGTCCTGCTCATCATCGCGACGGTCGCGGCCTTCTCCGTGATGAACACGACGATCACCGTCACCACGCAGAAGCGGCGCGAGATCGGCGTGCTCACCGCCGTGGGCGCGCGGCCGGGCATGGTCGTCTCCATCTTTGTGCTGCAAGCGGCCATCGTCGGCGTCATCGGAACGGTGCTCGGGCTGATCGGCAGCTTTCTCGTGCTCACATTCCGCAACGACATCCGCGCCGCCATCTCGATGATCGGCGGAGGTGAAGTGCATGCGGTGGATGGCGTGTTCCTGGCCACGATCCCGGCGCATGTGCAGGCGGGCGATGTCATCTTCACCTGCTGCGTCTCCATTGCTCTGAGTCTGTTTGCAGCCGTGGTGCCCGCGTATTTTGCATCGCGGCTGGATCCCGCCGCCGCGCTGAGAGATTGAACACGGCCATGAACAGCGCACCTATTTTCCTCGCCCTCCGCTACCTGCGACCGAAGCGCTCCTTCGTGTCCATCATCACGCTCATCTCCGTGCTCGGTGTCATGCTGGGTGTGGGCGTGTTGGTCGTGGTGATGTCGATCTTCAAAGGCTGGCAGGTCGAGTACAAGAAGATGGTGATCGGCTTTGAACCACACCTCATGATCATGCAGGAGCCGCCGGTCACCGGACCCATCGATCCGAGTGCGCCACCCATGGCGCGCTCGAACTGGCGCGACGTGCTGAAGTCCGTCGGCACCATCCCGGAAGTCACCTCGGCACAGCCCATCTCGCGTGGCATCGTCGTGGCCGAGCGCGGCAAGAAAGCGGAGGGCATCGAAGTGCTCGGCCTGCAGGCTGCGGCTGACAATGCCTTGATCCTGAAACTCTCGAAGCACCTGAAGAGCGGAACCTTTGACCTGGAAGGCGACCACATTGTCCTGCCAGAGAAAGCAGCCGAAAGCCTCGGTGCAAAGATCGGCGACACCCTTCTCATCAACGCCTCGGAGAGCCTCAACAAGCTCATCCAGGAAGTTCGCGCCAATGACAACGAGCCGGACGAGAACAAACGAGCGGCTGCTCTCGATGGCGTCATGCCCACGGGCTCCGAGCTAAAGCTAGTCGGCATCCTCCGCAGCGACACGGCCGGCAAGCGTGGCTATGTGCCAATGAATATCGGCCAGGAGCTTTTCCTCCTCGAGGACGGCGTCTCTGGCATCGAGATCGAGCTTCGCGACCCCGACCGCGCGCCTGAGACTGCGGAGGCGATGCTGCAATCCGACAAACTGCCACTGGACTGGACCATCAGCACCTGGATGCACCAGCACAGCGCGATGCTGCAAAACGTCGAGAACCAACAGTCGCTCATGTGGTTCCTGCTGCTCTTCGTCATGCTCGTCGCCGCCACTTGCGTGATGAACACCACCATCACCGTCACCGTGCAGAAGCGCCGCGAGATCGGCATCCTCACCGCACTCGGCTCCCGCGCTGGCCAGATCATGGGCATCTTCCTCTCGCAGGCCGCCATCGTCGCCATCCTCGGCTGCGTTCTCGGCATCGTTGGCGGATTTGTCGTGCTCCACTACCGGAACGATCTCCGTCAATGGATCGCCGATGCCACGGGCCGCGACTTCTTCCCCACCGACATCTATTTCCTCTCCAGCATCCCCGCCCACACGAACTGGGGTGATCTCATTTCCATCTGCAGCGTCGCCGTCGTGCTCTGCTTGCTCGCATCGCTCATCCCCGCCTACTTCGCTGCGCGTGTCGATCCGGCAGTGGCTTTGCGCGATTAAGCCACGCGGCAGCGTGCCAACTTGAATTCCTTTTGGAATCGCCGACATAACCTGCATGAGCGCCGCCGCACTCCTTGAATTGAAGCAGCAACTTTCCAAGCTCACCGAAAAGGAGCGGCAGGAGGCTTCCGCGTTTCTGCATCGCCTGAAACAGGACACGCCCGCATGGAAGAAAGAAATGGACCGACGGATGGCCGAGATGGATTCAGGAAAAAAGTTCCGCCTTCCCGAGCCCTTGGCTCACGCCTGAGATGGGCCTGCCCGAATTCGATCCCGATCTCTCGCGAGCCTTGATGACAACTCCAAACACGTCAGCCTTGCTCCCCGCTGCCTGGAAAGACTACGAACTGCTCGATGCCGGCGATGGCATGAAGCTCGAGCGCTGGGGGGAGTTTGTTCTCGCGCGACCCGATCCGCAGATCATCTGGCCACGCGTCGGCGGTGAGTGGACGAAATGGGATGCTTGGTATCACCGCAGCAGCATGGGCGGTGGCAAGTGGGACTTTCGCAAGCGTCTGCCGGAGTCGTGGACAGTGAAATATCGGAACCTCACGTTCAAAGTCGCACCCACAGGCTTCAAGCACACCGGCCTCTTCCCCGAACAGGCCGTGAACTGGGACTGGTGCAGCGAGCTGATCGGCGCTGCGAAGACCAAAGGCCGTGAAATCTCCGTACTCAATCTCTTTGGTTACAGCGGAGCCGCCACCGTCGCCGCTGCTGCAGCCGGAGCCAGTGTGTGCCATGTCGATGCGGCGAAAGGCATGGTCGAGTGGTGCAAAGAGAACGCTCGGCTTTCTGGACTCGCTGAAGCACCGATCCGTTACATCGTCGAGGATTGCCACGCTTTTGTCCGTCGCGAGATCCGGCGTGAGAAAAAGTACGACGCCATCATCATGGACCCGCCCAGCTACGGCCATGGGGCCGCAGGCGAGGTGTGGAAGCTCGACGATCATCTCTGGCCGCTGCTCGCCGACTGCAAAAAGCTTCTCTCCGATCAGCCGCTCCTTTTCCTCGTCAACGCCTACACCACTGGCCTCTCGCCCACGGCACTGGCCAATGTCATGTCCCGCCTCCTCTCCGATCGCGGTGGCCACATGTCCACCGGCGAGGTCGGCCTTCCCATCACCGCCGGCAAGCTCGTGCTGCCGTGCGGCATCTACGGAAGATGGTGGTGGTGAGACGCTGCGTCCGCGAGATGCCCGCCGAGAGGCCCTCTCGCCCGGGTCGAGAAGACTTGAGCCTGATCACCAGATGGAATGCAGATCAAGGCTGACCGGGCTTCTTCTCCGGTGGTGACTCCTCGGTCTTGGGCTTTGCCTCGGGTGGCTGCTTGGGTTTACCGAGCGCTTCGTCGAGGCGCTCTTTGATCTTCAGATTCGCGGGATCGAGTTCGTTGGCCTTCTTGAGGTTCTCGACGGCCTTTTCTTTGTCGCCGAGCTTCTGATAGGTCTGGCCGATGTGATCGACGATCTCGGCGTCCTCGGGTTGGAGTTCCTTGAGGAGTTCGCGCGCACGGAGCAGCTCGGTGAGCGCGGCTTTGTAGTCGCCCTTCTTGAAATGCAGCCAGCCGAGGCTGTCGATGAAGGCGGCGTTGTTTGGCTCCAGCTCGTTGGCCTTGCCGATGAGCTCGCCGGCCTTGTCGAGATTACGCCCCTGCTCGATCCACATGTAGCCGAGGTAATTCATCGTGTTGGCGGCAAATTCGGCGTTCTCCCTCGGGGTGAGCTCGATGGATTTCTCGAGGCGTTTTGATCCCTCGTCGAGCCGACCTGCGCGCTCGAGAGTGATGCCGTATTGGTAGTAGAAGAAGAAGTTCAGCGGCTCGCCGGCCATGCCCTCGGCGATGCGCTCAGCCTTCTCGAAATGGGTGATGGCATCGTCCCAGCGCTTCTGCGCACGCAGCGCCATGCCCGCATAGACCCGGAACTCAAGCTGCTCGGGGAAGAGGGCGCTGGTGCGTTGTGTGAGGCTGATGAGGCGGTCATACATCTGCGCCTGGAGCATGAGCTTGGCGAGGTTGCCGTATTGCTGCGCGTCGCCGCCGCCGGTTTGGATGGCGGCCTCAAGGTGCGTCACCGCCTGCGGGAAATCCTGCCGCTGCTCGCAAAACTCGGCGAGGAGCTTCCGCTGCTCCACGTCGGCGGGGTTGTCCTTCACGATGGCTTGGAGCGTGGCGTAGGCGAGATCGCTCTTCCCCTCGGCTTCGTAGAGGCGGAAAAGAAGCTTGCGAGCCTGCGGGTTGCTATTCTCGGCCACGAGTTTCTCGCACAGTGTCTTCGCCTGCGGCAACTGGTTGGAGAGAAGGTAATACTGGGCGACCTGGAGTTTCGCATCGGCACCAGCAGCTCCCGCGCCTGCGGTCTGGAGAGCCTTCTCGAAGAACGGATTCACCCGATCGCGATTCTGCTGCCGGTTTTCCTGCTGACCGAGCGGCCAGACCTCCTGTGCCACCCGGCCGACCGACAACCAGAAGGCGGCATCGGCGACGGGCTGCTTCAGCGCTTGTTCGAGCACCTTTGCCGCTTGGTCGCGCGATTTCCCGCTCGTCAGGTGCATCATCACGGCATCGCGATAGACCGTCGCACTCTGAGGAAAACGGCTCAGCGCTTCCGCGATGGCATTGGCCGCGTTGTCTTTCTCAAAGACGTCATCGGGCGCATAGGTGGCCAGAAAGCGCGCGAGGTTGAGATAGGCCTGAGGCGAGGTCGGGTTCGCCTTGATGCTCTCCCGCAGGATGGCCAGCGCCTCGGCGCGACTGCCAAAGTTCATCGCAACCTCCGCCGTGCGGGCGACGAGGTTTGCGTTGGATGGGTCGGCCTTGATGACCTCGCGGTAGTGCAGCAGCGCCTCCCGCGACTTCCCCGCCGCCTCCAGTTGGAGGGCGATGGAGTAGTGCGCTAGCGCGGCCGCACGCTGCTCACCCGTGACCTCCAAGCTGAGGTCGGCTGCGGCTCCCTGCGGGGTGCCGAGAGACAGATCAGCCCGTGACGCCCCCACGGCAGAATCTGCCAGCAGCAGGCCAAGAAGAATGGCGGGAACGCAACCAAGCCGCAGGGGTTTCAAGCACGCGGACAGGAGAGGTCTCGCCCGGAAAGGACGACCACACAAACCCGCCGCGCTTCGATGAAAACGAGTCGCTCTGCGGAGGCAAACCATGCGGCGATGCTAGGCGACTAGGCCTTGTACCGCAAACGCTTCTTGTGGCGGTTAGCCCGCATGCGCTTGCGACGCTTGTGCCGGTTGATCTTCGATTTTCTCCGCTTCTTTAGCGATCCCATGGTTTTGTCTTCTCCTGTTTCTGCAATCGTCTAAAGGACGATCTTGTTGAGTGGGTATTCCACGATGCCTTCGGCGCCGAGCGACTTGAGCTTCGGGATGATCTCCCTCACCACCGCCTCGTCGATCACCGTCTCCACGGCCACCCATTCCTGGTTGGCAAGAGACGAGATGGTCGGAGAGCGTTGCGAGGGTAGGCAGTCGATCACTTTCTGCAACTGCTTTTCGGGCACGTTCATCTTGAGGCCTACCTTGTGGCGGGCTTCCAGCGCCGCCTTGAGCAGCAGCACCAGCGTGTCCATCTTCTGGCGCTTCCATTTGTTTGCAGCCGCAGCCTTGCTGGCCACGAACTGCGGGTAGCTCTCCATCAGAGTGTCCACGATGCGCAGGTTGTTCGCCCGCAGGGATGAGCCGGTCTCGGTGATGTCCACGATGGCATCCACCAGCTCCGGCACCTTCACCTCGGTCGCGCCCCAGCTAAACTCCACCTCGGCCTTCACCTTGTGCTTGGCGAGGTAGCGTTTCGTCAGGCCTACCGCCTCCGTGGCGATGCGCTTGCCTTGCAAATCCTTCACCGTCTTGATCGGACTGTTCTCCGGCACCACCAAAACCCAGCGCGTGGGCTTCGAGGTCGCCTTGCTGAAGGGGAGGTCGCTGATCACCGCGACATCGGCTCCATTCTCAACGATCCAGTCACGCCCCGTGATGCCGCAGTCAAGGAATCCGTGATCGACATACCGACCGATCTCCTGCGCACGGAGGAGGCGGATCTCCAGTTCGTCATCGTCCACGCTCGGACGATACGAACGCGAGGAGACGACCACATTGTACCCGGCCCGCTTGAAAAGCTCCAGCGTCGGCTCCTGCAGACTGCCTTTCGGCAGACCGATGCGGAGGACGTTTTTTGTGGCTGGTTTCTTGGCTGGCATGGAAAAGGGGGCGGGATTCTAGCGGCGAATGCGGGGTTGGCGAGGGAAAAGTGCTTTTGGCAAATGCCCCCGCCTTTCCCAGCCACACGGCGACCACTTCACCACAGCTCCCAAGCGGCCAGTTCGGTATCCGAACGGGCGAAAATCCGGCTTCCCGCGAATGCCGGGTGTGCCCAAGTTTTACCGATGACCTGATGTCTGCTCAGCTCCTCCACGCCGGTGGCAGTGAGTCGCGCATAGACCAGCTCGCCACTGGCATTGAGCAGGGCGACGAGGTCGCGCGCCTCATCGAGCCAGACCATGCTGAACTGCGGATTCCGATCGGCCGGCGTCAGCTGGTTGTCGTCGGTCCAGAGGACTTTGCCAGTGGCGATCTCAAAACAAGTCAGCCCCTTGCTCTTGTCGAGGATGTAGGCGCGGCCGTTCTTCACGAGCGGAGCGGACATCAGGCCGCAGATTTCCTTTTCCTGCTCCCAGATCAGCTTCGCCTCGCGCGGATCATCACCGAGCCGGAACGCCTTTGTCCCGTGCCAGTAGCCTGACACAACCAAGGTGCCGTCGGCGTAGAGCGGCTGCGCGATGCTCACGCCGTATGTGATCTTATAAGGATGCTTCCAGTTCTCCGCGCCAGTGTCGGGATTGAAGCTCTGAACATTCTCCGGCCCCCACTGGATGAGCTGCGGCTTGCCAGCGTGGGTGATGAGTTCCGGGGTGCAATAGCCGGCGGGATCACTCCCAGCGCGCCAGATTTCCTTCCCGGTCTTCTTGTCGAGGGCCAGCAGGCAGCCCTTCGGCTGCGCGGCGACATGCAGGATCACCTTGTCCTTCCAGATGAATGGCGATGCGGCGAATCCCCAGGTGGAATACTTCGCGGAGAAAACCTGCTGCGTATCGTGCTGCCAGATGATTTTTCCTGTGCCAGCATCGAAGCACGATGCGACTCCCGTGGCCCCGAGCGCGTAGGCCAGAGCTTGCCCGCTGCTTTGATCGATCACCACTGACGCACGAGGCCCGGTGCCATGATCCATCTTGCCGTAAGTAACCGGCCAGCTCTGCGACCACACTTCCTTGCCTGTGGTGGAGTCAAAACACAACACGCGCTCCTGCTCGGGCGACTTCGAATAGTCCATCACAAACACCCGACCGCTGGCGACGGTCACTCCGCCGTATCCGCTGCCGATCTTGATCCGCCAGAGTTCACGCGGAGTGCTCTTGGCAAAGTCGGACGGCAGCCCTTGTGGATTCCATCGCCCATCCGCACCTGGACCACGCCAGCGCGGCCATTCGGGGTCGGCGGCCTGAGCGCGAGGCTGGGTGAAGATGAGAAAAAGGAGCGGCGACAGTGCTAAAAACCGTTTCACGTCTCGACATACGCGCGGCGGCAAAAGATGTTTGCCGCGAAATTTCCGCCTCTCCAGCTCCACTCGCCGCGACTCTGATAGAGCACCGGTCACACGGCGTTTGCGGATGCGGAGGCTGCATGTTAGCCTCGCGCCCCCGAAGCCATGTACCGCTTTCTTTTCCTCCTCACGACCCTGTCTTCTGCCGCTTTGGCAGGCGACTATTTCGTGTCCCCCAAGGGCGATGACAAGGCCAGCGGCGCAAGGGAATCGCCGTGGCGGACCCTCCAGCACGCCTGCGACATACTGAAGGCTGGCGACACCGCCCACGCACTCCCGGGCACTTATCAGGAGAAGATTCGATTCCGCTCCTCGGGCAAGGCGGGCGCTCCGATCACCCTCAAGGCCGACGGTGCGGCGGTCATCAGCGGTCAGGGCGTCGAGGGAGAAAACATCGTGCTCATCGAGAACCTAAGCCACATCCGCCTCGTCGGTTTTGAAATTCGTGACAACCACAAGGCAAGGGACGGCTCCGGCGTCCGCGTGCGCGGCTCCGGGTCGCACATCGAGATTCGCAACTGCCGCATCCACGAAATCCGCGGCAAGGATGCGATGGGAATCACCATCTACGGCACCGCCGACACGCCGATCTCCGACTTGATCATCGACGGCAACGAAATCTTCAACTGCGACCCCGCGCGCAGCGAGGCGCTGACGCTCAACGGCAACGTCATGGGCTTCCAGGTCACCAACAACTTCGTGCACGACGTGAACAATATCGGCATCGACTTCATCGGTGGCGAGGCGTGGCTCGGGAAGAATCCCGCGAATGTCACCCGGCAGGGCGTGTGCAGAGGCAACCGCGTCGTGCGCTGCCGGTCCAACTACGAAGGCGGATACGCCGCTGGCATTTATGTCGATGGCGGCAGGGATATCGTCGTCGAGGACAACCTCGTCATGGAGTGCGATCTCGGCATTGAGGTCGGCGCGGAAAACAAGGGCACTGTCACATCGGGCGTCACCGTGCGGAACAACCGCATCTTCCTCAACGACAAGGCCGGCCTCGTCTTCGGCGGCTACGACAAGAACGCCGGGCGAGTCAAAGGGTGTGTCTTCACCGGCAACACCTGCTACCGGAACGATCAGCATAAGAAGGATCAAAACGGAGAGCTGTGGATTCAGGCTGCATCGGAAAACAAAGTCACCGGCAACACCTTCTGGGCTGGAGAAGAAAGCCCGCTCGTCCAGGTCGATCCCGCTGCAGGCGACAACGTGATCGACACGAACAAGTACTTCTCTGAGGCCGGTGAGCGCGACTGCTACTTCAATTGGCTTGGGAGCGATGTCGATGGCTTCTCCTCGTGGAAGCGGTTCTCCAAGCAGGACGCTGGCTCCGTGTTCGAGCGACCCGAGATTCAACTGCCCGCCGTGAAGTGATGGATCGGAATTCACCTGAATTCCGATCCCCGGCACACTCCAACCCGCAATGCACTTCGAGTTCGCCACCGCCACGCGGATCATCTTCGGCTCCGGAAGGCTTTCACAAGTCGGCAGCATCGCGCGCGATCTCGGCTCGCGCGCCCTGATCGTCACGGGGCGTGACACGACTCGCGCGGATGCTCTCGTCCGCTTTCTCGGCGGCGCAAACATCGCGTCCGAGCTCTTCTCCGTTCCTGGCGAGCCGACACTGGACACCGTCACGCGCGGCACCGCACTCGCCAGATCCGAAGGATGCGCCCTCGTCATCGGCTTCGGAGGTGGCAGCGCCATCGACGCCGGCAAAGCCATCGCCGCCATGATGACGAACGACGGCGATCTGCTGGATTACCTCGAAGTCATCGGTCGTGGCCAGCCGCTCACAAAACCTAGTGCCTCCTTCATCGCCATTCCCACCACCGCAGGCACCGGAGCCGAGGTCACGCGCAACGCCGTCCTCGGCTCGCCCGAGCATCGCGTCAAAGTCAGCCTGCGCAGTGCGCACATGTTGCCGCGCGTCGCGCTCATCGACCCCGCGCTCACGCTCGATCTCCCGCCCGCCGTCACCGCCAGCACCGGGCTCGATGCACTGACACAACTGCTCGAAGCCTACGTCTCCATCCGCGCCACCCCAATGACCGACGCCCTCTGCGAGCAGGGCATCCGCATCGCCGCGCGCTCTTTGGAGAGGACTTTCACCACGCCCGACGATCTCGCCGCTCGTGAGGACATGTCCCTTGCCGCCTTGTATTCCGGCATCGCCCTCGCCAACGCCGGCCTCGGAGCCGTTCACGGATTCGCAGCGCCGATTGGCGGCATGTTCCCAGCCCCGCACGGTGCCGTCTGCGCCGCCTTGCTGCCCCACGTTTGGAAGACAAACCTCTCCGCCATCGACTCACGCGGCACTGCTGCTCAGCGCGAGCGCTTCAGCAAAGCCGCAAGAGTGCTCTGCAATGACCCATCTGCCGCCAGTGCCGACGCTCTGCCCTGGCTGGGTCAAATCTGTTCGAGGCTGAAAATCGCTCCGCTCCGCCATTACGGAGTCACCACGCAAGATGCCGACGAGATCGTGGCACGCGCCGCGCAAGCCAGCAGCATGAAAGCCAATCCCGTGACGCTGACTGCCGCTGAACTGCGGACCACTTTGCTCGCCGCCTGCGGGTGAACTCACTAGCGCACGGAGGAGCGAACACGATTTCTCCGCAGCGCGAGTTTGCCCATCGCGTGATTTCCGCTATTCTGCGCGCCCCTATGGCACTCGCAAAAGTCACCCAAGTCGCCGGCACCGGCGTTTACGTCTCAGGCTCCGACATCGACACGGACCGCATCATCCCCGCGCGCTTTATGAAGTGCGTCACGTTTGACGGCCTCGGCGAATACGCCTTCTACGACGTTCGTTATGACAAGGACGGCAAGCTCAAGGGCCATCCACTCGATGATCCGCGCTTCAAAGGCGCCAGCATCCTCCTCTCGGGCACCAACTTCGGCTGCGGCAGCTCTCGTGAGCACGCACCGCAGGCACTTTACCGTTTCGGCTTCCGCGCCGTCATCGCTGAAAGTTTCGCCGAGATCTTCTTCGGCAACTGCACCACGCTCGGCATCCCATGCGCCGTCGCAGCCGGCTCCGACATTCGCGTGCTCGCCGCCGAGATCGAGAGGAACCCACAACTCGAAGTCACCATCGACGTCGCCGCCGGGCGTGTCTTTTTTGAGGATCAGGAGTTCCCCATCACCGTCCCCGACACCGCACGCGAGGCTCTCACGACCGGTCAGTGGGATCCCATCGCCGGGCTGCTCGAAAACAAAGACGCGGTGCATCAGCGCATGACCGCTCTTGGCTGGGTTTGACCCACAAGAGCCGTGGACGCATTCCGCTTCACAGGTTACGTTCGCCCATGAATCATCTCGACCGGATCACCATCAATCCCGAGCAATGCGGCGGACGCCCCTGTATTCGTGGCATGAGGATTCGCGTCAAAGATGTGCTCGACCTTCTTGCCGCCCGTGTGCCGGAGTCAGAGATACTCGAAGACTACCCGTATCTGGAGCCGGAGGACATCCAGGCCTGCCTCGAGTTCGCGTCGGCGCAGAACGATCATCCCGTTCTGGCCGTAGCCGCACACTAAACTCTGCCGATCGTGCGCTGGATCGTCGATGCGCAATTGCCGCCCCGCCTTGGCTCGCCTGCTGGAGTCACTCGGTCATCACGCCGAGCATGTCCAGGACTGCGGTCTGCGCGACGCCACAGACTCGGTGATCTGGGATCATGCGCTCGCCTGTGGAGCCGCGATCATCACCAAGGACGAGGATTTCGCGAACCGCACATACGCGAGCAAGAAAGCACCGGTCATCGTCTGGCTCCGTATCGGCAACTGCTCCAGAAAAGCGTTGCTCGCATGGTTCGAGCCTCTGCTGCCGCGTATTCAGTCGCTGCTGCAAAATGGCGACAGACTCATCGAGATCGTTTAATGAACCTGACTGTCTCCTGATGAAATCCGACGACTCCATTTATGTAATCGGCCACCGCAATCCCGACACGGACGCGATCTGCTCCGCCATCGGGTACGCGGCCTATCTCCGCGAAGTGCGGCAGATCGATGCACGCGCGGCATGCTGCGGTGAGATCAGTGCGCGCACGAGCTGGGTTCTTGAACAGGCAGGCCTACCGTCGCCGCGCCTGCTGATGGATGTGCGACCGACCGCCGCATCCATCTGCCGGAAGCAGGTCGTCACCGCATCGAGCGGCGAGACTTTTCTCTCGGTTTACAGCAACATGCTGCGCCATCACTTCCGCAGCATCCCGGTCGTCGATGCGGACAACAAGCTGCTCGGCATGCCATCGCTCGAAGAACTCGCGCAGCTTTTTCTCCCGCCGCAGGACCAACAGGCGAACGAGAACCGCAAGGCTCGCACAAGCCTCGAAAATATTCTTGCCGCGCTGAACGGCACCTTGCTCGGCCACGCAGGCGACTTGCGCGAGGTGAGCGAGCTGATCCTCGTCGTGGCGGCATCGAGCTTGGAAACGACGAGGGCACGCGCTAAGCCGTTTCCCTCGCGGCAAGTTGTCATCGTCACCGGAGACCGGCCGGAGATTCATCAGCTCGCCATCGACATGGGCGCGCGCTGTCTCATCATCACCGGCGGCTTTGCCGTGTCGGCTGAAATCGAGGCCGCCGCCCGAGACAAGTGCGTGAGCATCATCTCCGCGACTCAAGACACGGCCAGCGCATCGCAGCTCATCCGTTTCTCGCGTCCTATTGCCGAGGCGCTGCACGACGACTTTCTCTCGTTCCCCTCGAAGACGCCACTGCGCGAGTTGATCCACACCGTGCAGGACTCGCACCAGCCGCTCTTCCCCGTCGTCGATGAAGAGTCCGGTCGGCTGGTCGGCGTCTTTTCGAAATCAGACCTCGTCGATGTGCCGCGCACAAAGCTCGTCCTCGTCGATCACAACGAATTCTCCCAGGCCGTCGCCGGTGCCGATGAGGCCGAAATCCTCGAGGTCATCGACCACCATCGTCTCAGCGGCAATCTCCGCACGAAGGAGCCCATCCGCTTTATCAACGAGCCCGTCGGCAGCACCTCCACGATCGTCTCGCTCATGTATCGCATGAGCGGCGCTGCGCCGGACAAAGCCACCGCCATCTGCCTTTGCGCCGGCATTGTCTCAGATACGCTCCATCTCACCTCGCCCACCACGACGAACACCGACCGTGAGATTCTCGAATGGCTCTCCGCCATCGGCGGCATCGACCGCGAGGCATTCGTGCAGGATTTCTTCGCCGCTGGCTCCACGCTCCGTGGCAGCACCGCCGACCGCGCGCTCGAGTCCGACCGCAAGGTCTTCGAGGAGAACGGCTGGCGCATCAGCATCTCCCAGATCGAGGAGCTGGGCCTCGGCGAGTTCGCCAAACGCGAAGCCGAGCTACATGCCACACTTGAGAAGCTCCTCGACAAGCACGCCCTCCATTTCGCCTGCCTCATGGTCACCGACATCGGCCGCCATGACAGCGTCCTGCTCGTTGCCGGCAGCGACAAACTCATCGCCGAGATCGAATACCCCGAACTTCGCCGTCACGTCTATAAAATGGCCGGCGTCGTCAGCCGCAAAAAGCAACTCTTCCCCTACCTCAGCCGAATCGTGGCGAAGGTCACGGCACCGGCTTGATCAATTCACTGGCCTGCCGCCGTGCGAAAGCTCGCGATCGACTTCGCCAAACGCCTCTGCCAGCGCCAGCCAGTCTGCCTCGGTGTGATTCCATCCGCCGCTGATGCGGACGACGCGCTTGAGTTCTTCGAGCGTGGCACCGAGTGCCTGCACGACCACCGATGATCCTTCTTTGCCGCTGCTACATGCGGAGCCGGTGGAGATGCTGAAGCCGCGACGAGACAGTCGCGTGAGCCATTTGAGATTGTCGTGACGTGGCATCACGAGCAGGGCGGTGTTCCAGAGGCGCTCGGCGTCCTCGCTGATCAGCCGCAACTCGGGAAAATGATCGCGCATGGCTTCGACGAATTGGTCACGATACGCTGCCTGCTCGCGGGCGATGGAAGGCAGGCGCGGCTCGATTTCTTCGAGGGCAGTGACCATCGCCTCAACGGCCGGGTAGTTCTCGGTGCCAGCGCGTTTGTCGTTCTCCTGCGGGCCGCCGCGGAGAAAACTGAGCGGTTCGTCTTCATCGCGCAGCACAATGAAGCTCGTGCCTTTCGGTCCGCCAAACTTATGTGCGCTGCCGGTGACGTAGTCGCAGAGCCCGAGGCTGCTCGCAGGCACCTTGCCGATCCACTGCGCGGCGTCGGAGTGAAATGGGATGTCCGCGCGCTGGCACACGGCCGCGATGCTGCTCCAGGGTTGCAGCGCGCCACTCTCGTTATTTGCGGCCATGACGGAGACGAGTGCCGGCGTTTGTGACGCAATGATATCGGCGACAGCGTCCGGCTCGACGATGCCGTCGGCGTTCACGGGAATCTGCAGCACGCGATTTGGAAACGAAGCGCGTGCGGCCTCGCGCACGCTCGGATGTTCGATCGCGGAGATGGCGATTCGCGCGTTCGATGGAAGTCGCGCGGCGAGGCTGACAAAGAGCGCATTGTTTGATTCCGTCGCGCCGGACGTGAAGACGATGCGGCCGGCCTCGCAGCCGAGGAGGGTGGCGAGCCGCTCGCGGGCTTCTTCGAGCTTCTGTTTCGCGAAGCCTGCGTCGCGGTATAGGCTGGAGGGATTGTGCCAGTGCTTCTCCGTCGCTTCGAGCCACGCGCGACGCGCGGGGGCGCTCATGGGTGTGGTCGCGTTGTAGTCGAAGTAGCGGTTCATGCCTGCCTCAGTCGCTGGGGGTGCGTGTAAACATTCATCGTTTCACCGCGCAGGAAGCCGACGAGCGTCTGTTTGGCCGTCTCAGCAAACTCAACCGCGAGACTGCTCGGTGCGGAGATGGCGGCGACGAGCGCGATGCCGCCAGCGAGCGCTTTCTGGATGATCTCAAACGACACGCGGCCGCTGACGAGCAGGATGTGCTGGTCGAACGGCAGCAGGCCATTGAGCAATCCGTAGCCGAGCACCTTGTCGAGCGCGTTGTGGCGGCCGACGTCTTCGCGTAGCACGACGAGATTGCCTTCGAGATCGAAAATGGCGCTGGCGTGTAGTCCGCCCGTTTTGGAGAAGGTCGCCTGCGCAGCGCGGAGCTTGTCTGGCAGCGACCAGATGATTTCAGGCGAGATTTGCCAGTTGCCGATCACCGGCGGGAACTTCTGGAACACGGAGTCGATGCTCGTCTTGCCGCACAGGCCGCAGCTTGACGCGCTGAAGACGTGACGAGTGAGCGAATCCCAGTTCACCACCGCGCTACCGAGCAGCACATCGACGATGTTGCCTTTGCTGTCGGTCGTCACCGGGCACTGCGTGATTTCCAAAACATCGCGCGGCTTCTGCACCACGCCTTCCGTGACGAGAAAGCCGGCGGTCAGCTCCGCATCGTGGCCCGGTGTGCGCATGACGACAGCGACAGAGCGGCCCTCGACGCGGATCTCGAGCGGTTCTTCGCGGGCGGTGATGTCGTTGAGCGACTCGTATTCGCCGTCGCGATGGATGCGCGTCATCGACACACGCGTGGTTTCGCTTTCGGCAGCGTCGGTGCTCATACGGCGCGGAGCGGTTCGTGAATCAGCGCGCCAGGTGGCACGGGGCGTGGCTCGCACATGACGCGCATGATCTTGTCGAAAATCTCGCGGCCTTTGACGATCTCGATCTCGACGCGGAGAAAGCAGATGGGGATGTCATACTCAGGCAGCGTGGGGAAGCGCACGAAATCCTTCTCGGTGGTGACGATGTAGTGAAGGTCGCGGCGGACGCAGCGCTCGACGAACTGCCGCACCTCGGCCTCCTCGAAGCGATGGTGATCGGCGAAGCGGGCGGTGACCTCGACTTTGGCACCTAGCTTCTTCAAGCCAGACTCGAAGCTCTCCGGTATCGCGATGCCGGAGATGGCGCCGACGTATTTGCCTTCGAGCACGCTGAGCGGGATAATCTCCTTCGTGTTGATGTCCACGAGGTGCAGCGGGCGGTGACGGCACTCGACGATCTCGGCGACCTTGTTGTGCTTGCGGATGCGTTTGATGAGCTTCTCGCTCTCGCCATCGGACTTCGTGATGAAGATGTAGCTGGCGCGCCGGAGATTGCGCGGATGCTCGCGCAGGGTGCCGCGCGGCAGCAGGTAGCCGGTGCCGAAGGGCGCGGTGCGATCGACGAGCACGACATCGTGGCGGTGCTTGAGCTTGAGGTATTGCAGGCCGTCGTCGAGCAGGAGCACATCCGCACCGAGTTCCTTGATGGCAAAGCGGCCGGCTTTGACGCGATTGCGATCAACGACCACCGCCACACCGGGGAGATTGCTGGCAAGCATCCAAGGTTCGTCGCCGGCAATGTGCGAGTCGAGCAAGGGTATATGGCTTTTGCCATCGGACACGACGCGTGGTGGCGAGGACGGATAAGTGGTGAGCCCCATCTTTTTGCCGAGTCGCTTCCACCACGGCGGACGCACGACGCGCTTGCTCTTGTAGCCGCGACTGAGAACGGCGACGCGTCGGCCGCGATCACGCAATGCCTTGGCAAAGAGTTCGACGACCGGCGTCTTGCCTGTGCCGCCGACGGTGAGATTGCCAATGCTGATCACGGGCACGCCGAGGTGATGATCGTGAATGAAGCGCTCGCGGTAGAGGTAGAGGCGCGACTCGACCACGCGCGAGTACACTTTGGACAGGCACCAGAAGAGGCCGCGACACAAGGTCGCGCGAATACCGCGTCGATTGTGAATGATCACATCGATCACGAATTTTTCGAAGTCTTCGAGGGTGTCCTTCATGAGCCGGGCGGCGAATGATGGCCGCTACGGTCACACCATGCAACACGGACAAGGCTGCACCCAGTGGCCCGGGGAGATTTCCTTGAGTGTCAGGTCCATGCCCACGCTCTGTTCCCAATTCGGATGCTTCATGCGGTGGCCGAACGCACATCCAGGGGGCGGATTGATGGGTGACGGCACATCACCCTGCAGCAGTCGGCGCTCACGACGCCTCGCCGGATCGGGCACGGGAATGGCGTCCAAGAGCGCCTTGGTGTAGGCATGGCGAGGGTTGTGATACAGCTCTTCGGCAGGCGCGAGTTCGACAATCTTGCCGAGATACATGACGGCCACGCGATCGCTCATGTGCTTCACGACGCTGAGGCCGTGCGCGATGAAAAGGTAGCTCAGGCCCATCTCGCGCTGGAGATCCAGCAGCAGGTTGAGCACTTGGCTTTGCACCGAGACGTCGAGTGCAGAGACAGGCTCGTCACAGACAATGAGCTTCGGCTTCAGTGCAATCGCACGAGCGATGCCGATGCGCTGGCGCTGACCGCCACTGAATTCAAAAGGAAAGCGATCCACCGAATCCGCGCTCAACCCGACTTTTTCGAGGAGCTCGGCCACCCATTTCTTTCGTTCGTCGCGCGTTCCGATCTTTTGCACGATGAACGGCTCCTCCAGAATGTCGCCAACAGTGTGGCGCGGGTTCAGCGACTCCGCAGGGTCTTGGAAGATCATCTGTACATGGCGTCGCATCGGGCGCAGCGCACGGATGCCCTCGTGTGTGATGTCCGCGCCGTCGAAGATGATGTTGCCATCAGTTGGCTTCAGCAGGCGAACAATGGCTTTCCCGAGCGTCGTCTTGCCACAGCCGGACTCGCCCACCAGACCCAGTGTCTCGCCGGTGCCGAGTTCGAACGAAACTCCGTCTACTGCCTTGCACGATGCGACCGCGCGCATGAGAACTCCACCGCGAACGGGGAAGTGCTGTTTCAGATTCTCAACCTTCAGCAAGCTCATGCGACGCAAATGGGGCAATTCTCCACCCAGTGGTTGGCGGAGACCTCGACAAAGGCGGCCCGCTGGTTGAGTTGATCGGCGCTGTGCTCTTTGCCTGAGCGGTCGGCGAAACGGCAGCCGGGTTTAAAGTCGGCGATGCTTGGGACATTGCCAGCAATGGCTTTCAAAAGCGCTTTTGGTTTGCTGTCGAGGCGCGGGATCGACTCGAGCAGGCCGCGCGTGTAGGCATGGCGGGGATTGGCGAACAATTCGAAGACGCTGGCTCTCTCGACGATGCGGCCCGCATACATCACGGCGACTTCATCGCAGACCTCCGCGATCACGCCGAGATCGTGTGTGATGAGGATGACGCTCATGCCGAGATCGCTTTGCAGATCCTTGATCAACTCAAGAATCTGCGCCTGCACGGTCACGTCGAGAGCCGTGGTTGGTTCATCGGCGATGAGGAGCTTCGGTGTGTTGATAAGCGCCATGGCAATCATCACGCGCTGCCTCATGCCGCCGCTGAGCTGGTGCGGATACTCCTGCAACCGCTGCTCAGGCGCGGGGATGCGCACCTTCTTCATCATCTCGACGCACTTTGCGAGCACCTCGGTCTTGCTGCATTCCGTGTGAAGGAGGATCGCTTCGGCAAGCTGCTTGCCGACGGTTTGCACTGGATTCAGCGCGGTCATCGGCTCCTGGAAGATCATCGAGATGTCATTGCCACGCAGCTTTCTCATCTCGTCGTGAGGCAGCGTCACCAAGTCGCGGCCTTCAAAGCGGATGCTGCCACCGAGGATCTTCCCGTGCGGCTGCGGAAGCAGGCGGGTGATTGAGAACGCCGTCACACTCTTGCCGCAGCCTGACTCGCCCACGATGCCGAGCGTCTTCCCACGCGGGACATCGAAGCTGACGCCATCGACCGCTGTCATGCGGCCTGCATCCGTGTCGAACGCCGTGACGAGGTCTTTGACTTCGAGAATGGAGGCTGCGTCGCTCATGGTTGCTCACGATACTGCTCAAATACACGCCCTTGCTCACCGTAGGAGTGGCCGTCCTTCATCGCCTTCTTCGTCTCCGCCTTGATGTCCTCGTCGATCCACCAAACGAATGCGTCGAGCGCCTCTCGCGTCATCTTGCAATTGCCGTCCTTCGGCCAGCGCATCCACCGCCAGTGGAGGTAGCGATAGAGCGGCACTTCCCAGGTCGGTATCTGGCAGGCCAGATCCTGGACCTTCTCCTCGATCAGCCAGCATAGGCGCTGCATCTCGTCTTCGTTCGGTGCCTTGCGCTGTTGATCGACCAGCGCATCGAGTTCGGGCACGGCGGTCATCGTGAAGTTGTTGGTATCCGTCTTCACTTTCTTCGTGCCGTCCTTCTGCTTCTCCCAGGCATTGTCACTGTGGTAAAACTCCCACATGTGCGGATACGGCGGATTGGCGCCGAAGCCAGCGAGTATCATCTCGTGAGTCTTTTGATCGCCCTTCTTGAAGAGCTGTGTGAAGTCGAGCGACTCGATCTTCAGCTCCAGTCCCGCCTTGAGCGCGTCTTCTTTCCAGATGAGCGCCGCCTGAGTATAGAGCGGCATGTTGCCGATGCTGAGGGTGACGGACAAACGCTTGCCCTCCGCATTGACGAGCACGCCGTCACCGCCACGCTTGGTGAAGCCAGCCTTGGCAAAATGTTCCTGCGCCTTGGCCGCGTCATACGGCAGCGCGCGCAATTTCGGACTCGTGAAGCGGCCAAAGCCGGCGAATCCGCTCTGCATCCTCACCGCGTCGTCGCGCAGCACGACGGAGATCACCTTGTCGATGTTGAACGCTTGATGGATGCCCTTGCGCACATCGAGATTGTCGAGTGGCGGCTTACTCTGGTTGATGTAGATGCAGCGCGGGATGCGCGGGTAGATGTTGTAGAATGAGTAGCGCTCGATGTAGCCGTTCAGCAACTCGGGGATATCACCCTTGTCGTACCAGTAGGTCGGCGGCGTGAGCTGCGCGCTCGTGGTGAAGAAGTCCAGCTTGCCCTGGCGGAACAGCTCGAACTCGGTGTCCATGTTCCCGCCGACGCGATAGACGATGCGGTCGGCGTTGTAGCGGTGGCGGTAATATTTCTTGTCGCGCGCCCACCAGTCCGTCACCCGGTGAAGCGTGATGCTGCGGCCGAACTTCACGTCTTCGGTCGCGATGTCGTAGGCACCAGTCGTTGGCATCTTGCGCCACTGGTAGCGGGCCGGGAAGTCGTCGCCGAACTCGCGGAAGAAATGCCGCGGCATCGGCCCGGAATTGGCCTTGAAGATCGGATCGGGTGTGAGCTCCCGGAGCGTGACCGAGAGTGTGCGGTTGTCGTACTTCGTAATCGCAGCATACTCTTTGGTGAAGTAGTCGTTCGCATACGGATCCTTGATGTGCTTCGAGAGCGACATGTAGAAGAGCATGAAGAAGTCCTCCACCGTCACCTTCACGCCATCCGAGTAGGTGGCATCGGGATCAAGACGGAAGAAGACCGTCAGGCGGTCCTCGCTCACCGCCCAGGCGTCGGCGATGCACGGAATCCACTTGTCCTCATTCGGGTGGCGGTTCACCAGGGACATCTCGATGTTGTCCCAGTGTTCGCTGCGGAAGGTATTACCGCCTTCCGGGCCGAGGAACCGAAGCGTGGGCGGAAAATTCGGCGTCACCGTGTAAAATGTGCCGCCCTTCTTCGCAGCCGGATCGCCCAGCTCCGGCAGATCATCGCCCGTCTCCCATTTCAGGTTCGCCGGCAGATCGGCGATGGTCTTGAAGCGATACAAGTCCGGCTTCGCCTTCCACTCAGCCTCGACCTCCGCCGTGTTGTCGTAGGGCGGGAAGCGGTCGTCGGCACGCGCAGCCATTCCCGCAAGCAAAGCCAGCAGGACAAGCGGGACGCGGAAACTGAAAACCAGGAACTTCATTCGTAAGTCGTAAACTTTTTCGGATCGAACGCCTCGCGCACCGCCTCGCCGACGAAGGTGACGAGCATGAGCACGGAGGCCATGGCAACGAAGGCGCTGCTGACGATCCAGGGATAGGCAAAGTTATCCACGCCTTCGTGCAGCAGGCGGCCCCAGCTCGGTTCATCCGGCGGGAGGCCGAAGCCGAGGAAGTCGAGCGCCGCGAGTGACGTGATCACGCCAGCGACCTCGAAGGGCGCGAGCGTCACGAGGATGGCGATCACGTTTGGCAGCACATGATGGAAAATGATGCGCGGCGTGCTGGCTCCGAGAAGGCGGGCGGCGGCGACATAATCGCGCTCGCGCTCCTTGAAGGTGGCAGTGCGGAGGTAGCTCGTGGTGCCCATCCATCCAAACATGGCGAGCAGCCCCACCAGCACCGTGAGCGTGGGGCTGATCAGTGAACTGATGATCATGACGACAAAGAGGAAGGGCAGCACCGACCAGATCTCGATCAGCCGCTGGCCCACGAGGTCAAGCATTCCGCCGAAGTAACCAAGCGTGCCGCCTACGAGCACGCCCGTGGCGAAGACCATCGTCACGAACAGCACGGCGGCGATCACCGCCTGCTGCAATCCGCCGAAGAGCGTCGCCAGCACGTCGATGCCGGTGGAGTTCGTCCCGAGGTAATGCCTGTGCCGCACGGACGGCGGGGAGGGAGGATAAACCGCGCGCTTCAGTTCAAAGTGCGCCTGCGACTCCAATGCAGCCGCCTTGCCGTTGGTGAAGTCCGTGTAGGCTGTACGCTTGCCATTGTCGTAGCGCCCTTTTTCGATCTGATCACCTGCGTCGTTCCAGCCGCGGAAGTCGCCGTGCCGCAAGCCGCCGCGATATTGAAACTCCTGCCGCTTCTGCTCCTGATTCGTCACGAACACGGTGTAGGCAATGCCGTTAAACGGTCTCGAGTCGCCGTGGCGGAACACTTTGCCATCGCGCGTCTCTAGCGACTCGATAATCGACGGCGAGTCGAGCGCGGACGCGTAAGGCACGGGCGGCATGATCACCCAATCTCCTTTGTTCTCGGCGCGGCATTTCGCCTGGAGGTCGCGGTAGTCGGTCTCCGCATCGTAGTCGAGACCGAAGGTCTTGCCGGGTATGACCTCGCGCATGAACGGAAACGACCACTTGCCCTGATAGCTCACCACCAGCGCGCGCTTCCCCACGAGCAGGCTGTCGAGCGAGGCCACGCCGATCAGCGCGAGCAGAATCAGAAAGGAAACATAGCCGCGCCGGATCGCGCGGAAGCGCTGAAGCTTTTTCCGGGTGAGCGGCGACAGGTTCCAGTGCGCGCCACCTTTCAGCGCCAGCCAGACACCGACCGCGATCACAACCGCCAGCAGCACATGGCCCAATCCCTCGCCCGCGAGGAAGGGAATCTTGAAGACGGGTGGATGCCAGCGCGCGAGGTGCAGCGCGCCGGATGCCAAGCCGAAGCCGATCAAGGTGAATCCTGTGGAGCGCGGCGACATGATCAATTGAAGCGCACGCGCGGATCGGTCAGCGCGACGAAGTAGTCCGACAGAATGTTGCCCAGCATGATGAGCACGACGTCGATGGTGAGGATGCCCATCACCAGCGGATAGTCGCGGTCCGTGATGCTCTGCATCATGAGCATCCCGAAGCCGTCGATCTGGAAGATGCGCTCGATCAAGATCGAGCCGCTCACGAAGACAAGTGTGATGCTGCCCAGCGTGGTGGCGATGGGGATAAGCGAATTTCGCAGCGCATGGCCGAGCACCGCGTGTCTGTAGCTGGAACCCTTCGCGATGGCGGTCCGGACGTAATCGGACGCGAGGTTGTCCATGAGATTGTTCTTCATCAGCATCGTCATGAAGGCGAAGCTGCCGACCATGTAGCAGGCCAGCGGCAGCACCGCGTGATGCGCAATGTCCCAGACCTTCCCGATGAAGCTGAGCGAAGCGAAATTCTCGCTGGTGAAGCCCTCAGTTGGGAACCAGCCCATGCGCGCGGCTAGATAAACCACAAGCAAGCTGCCAAGCAGAAAGCCAGGAATTGCGTAGCCGATGAAGATCAGAAGTGACGACACATTGTCGATCACCGTCCGATGCTTGATCGCCTTCAGAATGCCAAGCGGGATGCAGATGATGTAGCTCAGCATGAACGTCAGCAATCCATAGAACAACGACACCGGCATCTTCGACAGGATCATGTCGAGCACGAGGAGGTTGTAGCTGGTCGAGGTGCCGAAGTTGCCCTGAAGCAGCCCGTTGAATTTCGGCCGGAACACCAGAACGCGCTTCTTGTCGGGCTCGGCGCGCGTTTTCCAGCCATCGAGCGCCGATGCATCGCCGACACTGAGCTTCCCATCACGCGACACCGTGGCCTGGGTCAGTTTGTAGGCGTTGTTCGGCTTCCACTGCGCCTTTGGCAGCAGCGCCTTCAGCGTGACGGGCATCTCGTTTTTCCCGTCCTCGAACCTCACAAACTGCTTCGACTCCTCGCGCGGCCAGACGCCGAGCCAAGTGCAGTAGGCAGGGAAGAACGGCTTGTCGAAGCCATAGTAGGCCGCCAGTTCCTCGCGCTGCTCCTCGCTCAGTGATGCTCCGGCGTTCTTCGAGCTGCCCTTCTCGTTCATCAGCGCCTGCTGCATCGCCTTCTCCAGCGGGCCGCCCGGCGTGATCCGCGTGATCCCAAAGACGACCATTGTCGCGCCGATCAGCGTCGGCAGGATGAGGAGGAATCTTCGGATGAAATAGTCGCGCATGATCGGCAGCAGAAGTCTCTACTAACGCAGCATCGCGGCAGGCTCTCAAGGATTTGTGTCAGGTTCGTGAAGAATTGCGGAAGCGCGCGCTCTCTTCGCTGATGCACCGAAAGTGGACTCTTCTCCGGGGCACGCCCTTCACATCCCCAGCGCCTTCGCCAAGAAAGCCCACTCGTCGGCTGTTTCCTCGATGACCTTGTTCAACGCGGTGCCGGCACCGTGGCCGGCGCTCGTTTCGATGCGGATGAGGACGGGCGGCCCCTCCTTGGCCTGGCATTCCTGGAGTCGAGCGCTGAACTTGAAACTATGCGCGGGCACGACGCGGTCGTCGTGGTCGGCCGTGGTGACGAGCGTGGCGGGATATCGGGTGCCGGGCTTGAGATTGTGCAGCGGAGAGTAGGCGAGCAGTGCCTTGAACTCGTCGGCATTCTCAGAGCTGCCGTAGTCGCTCTTCCAACCCCAGCCGATGGTGAAGCGGTGAAACCGAAGCATGTCCATGACTCCGACGGCAGGCAGCGCGGCTGCAAACAACTCGGGTCGCTGGGCCATGCACGCGCCGACGAGCAGACCGCCATTGCTGCCTCCCTGGATGGCGAGCTTGGTCGCTGATGTGTAACGCTGCGCGATGAGCCACTCGGCGGCGGAGATGAAATCATCGAAGACATTCTGCTTCTTCAGTTTGATGCCTGCCTCATGCCATTCTGCACCGTACTCGCCCCCTCCTCGCAGGTTTGACATGGCAAAGACGCCGCCCATTTCGAGCCAGACAGCGCGGGCGAGCGAGAAGCCGGGCGTGAGGCTGATCTCGAACCCGCCGTAGCCGTAGAGCAGCACCGGGTTCTGACCATCGAGCTTGATGCCCTTCTTGTGGACGATGAACATGGGCACGCGCGTGCCGTCCTTGCTGTTGAAGAAGACCTGCTTCGTCTCGTAGCCACCGCCGTCGAACTCCACCTTCGGCCTGCGCCACACGCGACTCTCGCCGGAGGCGAGATCGAGCCGGTGGATGGCACCTGGCTCGGTGAAGCTGGTGAAGGAATAAAAGGTCTCCTTGTCCTCCCGTTTTCCGCCGAAACCACCCGCCGAACCGATGCCAGGCAGAGTGAGGTCGCGGATGGGCTTTCCCGCGAGATCAAAGCAACGCACAGCGCTTTTCGCATCCTGTAGATACTCGCAGAACATCTGGCCGCCGACCGTGCTGACGCCGTCGAGCATGTCTCGCGACTGCGGCACAATCTCGCGCCAGCTTTTGCGGTCGGGCTGGGTGACGTCGATGCCGATCACGCGATGCCTCGGCGCATCGAGATCGGTGCGGAAGAGGAAAACGGAGCCGTCGTTGTCGATGAAGTCATACTTCGCGTCGGCCTCGTTGAGCAACTCGATGACCTTGGAGTCTGGGGTCTTGAGGTCTTTGTAATAGACGCGGTTCTTTGGCTCGGTGCCCTTCCAAACCTGGATGACGAGATACCGACCGTCCTCCGTGACCGAGCCGCCAAAGCCCCAGTCAGCATGATCACGCCGCTCGTAGATGAGCGTGTCCGCCGATTGTGCTGTGCCGAGCTTGTGGAAGTAGAGTTTGTGAAACTCATTCTTCTCCGTCAGCGCCGCGCCGCTCTTCGGCTCGTCGTAGCGTGAGTAAAAGAAACCGCTGCCGTCCTTCATCCACGAGATGCCGCTGAATTTCACCCAGCGCAGGTGATCGTCGAGATCCTTGCCGGTGGCGATGTCGCGGACGCGGACTTCATTCCAATCGCTGCCACCGGTCGAGGTTCCGTAGGCGAGCAATTTCCCATCCTCGCTGGGTTCATAGTCGGTCAGCGACACGGTGCCGTCCTTCGACATCGCGTTGGGGTCTAGCAGCACGACCGGCTCGGCATCGAGCGACAGCGTCGTGTAGAGCACCGACTGATTTTGCAAACCGGAGTTCCGCGTGAAAAACCAGCGCCCGCCCTGCTCAAACGGGCGACCGACGCGCTCGTAGTTCCAGAGCTTCGTGAGGCGCGATTTGATCTCCTCGCGTCGCGGCAACGTCTTGAGATAGCCAAAGGTCACCTCGTTCTGCGCCTTCACCCAGGCCTTGGTCTCCTCCGAATTGTCATCCTCCAGCCAGCGGTACGGGTCGGCGATGCGAGTGCCATGATAGTCATCGCTCACCTTTTCCTGCCTCGTGGCGGGATACTTCAGCGGAGCGGAGTCTGCGGCGATGGATGGCATGGCGAGGAGGACGGGAAGCACGGACAGAAGAAGGAGCTTCATAGTTGGGCCGACGTGTAGCGCATGAACCCCGCGGCCGCATCTGAATCAGCGATCTCTCGATTTCTTGCCACGATCATCCACAACCACCACGAACAAAGGATGGTGATTCGGTGGCGAACACGGAGTTCCGTTCCAAATGCGAGACTCCAGTCAAAGCCGGAATCTGCCTCACGCCGAGGCAAATTTCGCGCACAACTCGTCGAGCGCTTGCTTCGTGCGCTTGATGCCCTCGATCTCGGTGTGCTTCTGGCCTTCGTACTCGATGCCGATGTAGCCCTTGTAGCCCGCCTTGAGCACGATGCCGACGAGCCGCTCGTAATCGAGCGTCATCTCGCGCGGTTCGCGGCGGTCCTCGGTGTAGAACTTGCCCGCGCCCGTGTCCCAGTCGTAGGCCTTCGCGCTCACTGCCTGCTTCACCCACGGCATGAACTCGCGCAGGCCCTGGTAGGGATTGTAGAGTTCGCCCTTGTCACGGTTGGTGTAAAAGTTGCCGAAGTCCGGCAGGACACCCACTCGGGCATGATCCGCCTCCTTCATCACCTCGGTCAGCCACTTTCCGTTCGAGGAGAGCCCGCCGTGATTCTCGACCACGACGAAGAGGCCGCGCTTGTCGCCCTCCACGCAAAGCCGGTGAAGTCCGTCGGCAGCCAGCTTCCTCTGCTCCGCCCACGTCAGCTTCGGATCGCTGGCCGCATTCACGCGGATCGAGTGGCAGCCGAGAAACGTCGCCGCATCCAGCCACTTCAGGTGATTCTCCACCGTCTTCTTCCGCTTCGCCTCGTCAGGATCGCCGAGATTCCCCTCGCGGTCACACATGATGAGCAGGCCCTTCACTCCCTCGCCTTCCTGGCGCTTCTTCATCTCGCCGAGGTAGGCCTTGTCCTCCGCCTTGTCGAAAAACATCTGGTTCACATACTCGATGCCGCCGATGTCGAGGCTGCGAGCGATCTTGGCAAAATCCAGATGCTCCAGCGGCTCCGCGCCCCCCTTCTTGAACATCCCCTTGTTCAGCGACCACTCCGCCAATGAAATCTTGAACGGCGGCTCCTTGCCTCCGGCTGCGTGTGCGGCTCCCGAAAAAGAAGCGGCTGCTGCTGAGGTGGCAAGCTTGAGAAAATGGCGGCGGGTGTTGGAGGCAGGTGAGTTCATGGTGCGCATAGAGGAGCACAGCAAAACGATGCGGCAACTTGCTTGCGGCGTATGGAATGATCTATCGTCGCTCCTGCTCACGCATGATTGCGGTCCAGAAACTACGGTTGTCGCCACGAAGATACTGAAGAACCATCGTGTTGGGTTCTGCACCTCGCCACCAATCCCGCCTACCGTTGCTGGGCGTGATGTAACTGATCGGCCGGGATTTATGATCGAGCACATCGCTTCCACGCGGAACAACTGGTGGGTGATCAAAATCAATGATCACTCGTCTCTTGGTTTCATCTGGATCCATATGGCCGCCGTATTCGCGCTGCGGATAGTAAGGCAGCGCCTCATCCCAACTGGAAGGGAAACGGTGATACCGAAGGTGGAATCCAATCACCATCATTGCCGCGTCCTCCTGAGTCCACCCACCCCATTGGACTTCGTGGACGACGTGGGTCACGTTTATGCACGCGAACGGCAGCGCGCATGCCCCGACCACCGCCGACGCGATGACAAGAATGCGGAGCTGCCTCAACACTACGTTGGGGTCGTCGCATTTCGCCATCAGTTCGGACAATCGGCTCATGATTAACAATTTGTCGGCTGCCTTTAATAATGCACGACAAGCACAGGCGCGACAAATCCAGCACGGAAGAGCCGCATGAAATGCTTGGTGCAAGGCATATACTCGGTCCCATGAACTACGAACACCATGCCAAACTGCTGACCGCGATCTTCGCGGCGCTCTGGCTCGTGCTTGCGGTCAATCCGGTTAGCCGCATGGACTGGGTTTTGGAGAACGTCCTGCTTGTGCTCGCGCTGCCGATCTTCATCGCCGCGTATCGGCATCATTTGTTCTCGCGCCTGTCGCACACGCTCATCTTCGCCTTCATGTGCCTGCACCAGATCGGCGCGCACTACACCTACTCGCTTGTCCCATACGATGACTGGTGGCGGATGTTCACGGGCCATTCGTTCAACGAGATCTTCGGCTGGCAGCGCAATCACTTCGACCGTCTCGTGCATTTCCTCTACGGCCTGATGCTGGCTTACCCGATCCGCGAGATCTTCCTCCGCATCGTCCGCGCTCGCGGCTTCTGGGGCTACTTCCTGCCGCTGGATCTCACCATGTCCAGTTCGCTTCTCTATGAACTGATCGAGTGGCTAGCCGCCGTGGTGCTCGGTGGCGATGCCGGCCAAGCCTATCTCGGCACGCAAGGCGACATCTGGGATGCGCACAAGGACATGGCCCTGGCCTCGCTCGGCGCGCTCATCGCCATGCTCGTCACCGCCGCCGTGAATTACCAATACCAACGCGACTTCGCCCGCGAGTGGTCGGACAGTTGGCGGATTCGCGCAGGCAACCCGGACTTCACCGACGGCACGCCTCGCGTATGAACTTTGCCAGATCCGCCTTCTGCTTCTTCAGGTCGGGCAGGTTCAGGTACATCATGTGACCGGACTCGTAGTCGTCCATCGTGATGTTCTTCTGGAGCGCGGGCGCGATGTTCAGATGGTTGAAGGTGTAGCGGCTGGCGAACTGAGGCGTGGCTAGGTCGTAGTAGCCATTGGACACATGGATCTTGAGAAACGGATTCTCCGTCATGCTCTCGGCCAGCGTGTCAGCCACGTTCACGAAGTTGTTCTCGGCACCCCAGTTCCAGGGGCCGACAGAGGCGAGAATCTCGTACGGTCTCTCCTCCTCGAAGTTCAATTCCGTGCGGACGTAATCGTTGAACGTGGCCCCGAAGTTCCCCATCACCGCAGAGCCGCTCGGATCATACTCCATGCCTGGAGACAGCGGATCACGGATGTAGCCCTTGTAGCGTCCGTCAAAGCGACCCACGATCTGTTTTTCATCGCGCAGCAGTTCAATCGCGAACCGATTGAGGCTCACGCGCAAGTTGGCGCGATCGACGAAGGCCTCGGTCAGTCCCGTGAAGCGAGCCACGGCTTTGACGAGCGCCGCTCGCTTGTCGGCGGCAAGACCAGCACCTTGAAACAGCGCCTGACTGTATTCGCCCTGCGCAAATGCTTCCGCACGCGCCACGACCTCCTTGAGCGGCAGCTTCTGCAAATCCTGCGGCAGTTTCTTGTGATACCAGGCCGTGGCCGTGTAGCCGGGAAGGAAGAGCGTGTAGGGCAGGTCGTTGCCCTCGCTGAACAGGATCGTCTGGAAGTTCAGCACCGTGGAGACGAGCATGATGCCGTTCATGTTCATCTTGTAGCGTCCGCTCAACTCGCCCGACAACGCCGCCGCCCGCGTGGTGCCGTAGCTCTCACCGATCACAAATTTCGGCGACGACCAGCGCTTGTTCTTCGTCACATAAATCCGGATGAAGTCCGCGACGGACTTCACGTCGCCGTCCAGGCCGTGAAACTTCTTCGCATCGTCCGGCTTGGCAGCGCGGCTGTAGCCGGTGCTCACGGGGTCGATGAAAACGAGATCCGTCTCATCAAGAAGGGAAAACTCATTGTCCACCAACGCATACGGCGGCGGCACGGCGCTACCGTCGTCATTGAGCTTCACGCGACGAGGTCCGAGCAGTCCCAGATGCATCCACACCGACGAGGAGCCCGGGCCGCCATTGAATGAAAAGGTGAGAGGACGCTTGCTCCGGTCAGTTTGGCCATCGCGCGTGTAGGCGATGTAGAAAATCTCGGCCGTTGGCTTCCGTTCCGCGTCCTTGAGCGAGATCACGCCTGCTGTCGCGGTGTAGTCGATCTTTTGCCCGCCTACGGTGATGCTGTGTTTCGTCTCGGACTTTTTGTCGGCCTTCTCGTCGGGCTTGGCCTTCGAGTCGTCCTTTTTGTCCTCAGCCTTCTTGTCGTCCGGCTTCTTCTCCTCGGCCTTCGCGGTCTCTGGTTTGTGATCGGCCGGGGGCTGCTGGCCGGACGCTGGCAGGGCGATGAGACCGGCGAGAAGCAAGGCGATGGCTGGAGTTTTCATGGCCGCCATCGTCCTAGCCAAATGCGGATTTGCAATGGCGAACCGAATCGCGCGGCTCGAACCGCTCGGTGCGCAGAGATCGTTGTTTTGGCAGGCGTGTTTCATCAGGCTGGCTGGATGCGGAAGGTGTGATACTCCAAATTTTCGAGGCGACTGTTCACGCGCGCGGCGGCGATGAAGAGGGCGAGGCCGGCCGCGACGACAAAACCGAAGCCGTACCACGCCTCATTTTGCACGACCGTGACGGCGCTGAGGATTCCGTTGGCGAGGAGGAAGACAAAGGAACAGAGCAGTGCGCCCCGGCGGTCGTTGAAGTAAAACAGCACGGTGAGCATGGCGAGGAACATCACGAGCAGAAAGGTGCCAAAGAGCGTGATGCGGAAGATGCCGATCTGGATGAAGCTCACGTTGAACCATGAGGTCAGCTCGTTGGCATAGATGACGAGCAGCGCGGTGGTGACGCCCTGCACTTTGAGCAGACGGTTGAATCCATCGCGTAGGCTGAGGATGAGTCGGCGCTTGGCGGAGATGACCTCGGAGAGCGTGCCGCCCTGGTTCACGGTTTCGAAGTAGTCGTGAAACTTCTCCGCGAAGTCGGTCTCGACTTGAAGAATGAAAACAGCCATGCCGGGCGCGATGGACAGGAGGCTGAGATAGATCGCCAAATCGTAGTCCGGCGCTGCGTGGAGCGCACCCGAGACGCGGACGTTGCTCTGCGAGAGCCACCAGAAGAGAAACTTGTCGATCCAGATGCCGACGTTGTAATACAAGCCGCAGAGCATGAGGTCGGGGAACTTTAGGAAGCTGCGCATGTAGGCAAAGGCGGAGCCGACGCTCGTCCTGAGTTCCCGCCGGATGCAGATGACGAGGAAGACGAACAGCACGAGGTGCCCGAGCAGGAGGCCGCCCATCGCACCATTCACGCCATAGCGGAGCGCGAGCTGCCAGGCAGCGATCACGCCGGAGCCGTAACCGGCGGCGAAGGCGAACACGATGCCGTAGTACTTCCGCAGCGCGCTGAGATAAACACTGGCGACGAAGATGCACGAGACGTACACCAGCAGCCCGGCTGCGAAAACGGAGAACATGGCTCCCGCATGAACGAAGCGGAAGAAGAACACACCGCCGAGAATGGCGGACAGGATGGCCGCCAGTGCGACTCCGCCTTTGAAGCTCGGGAAGATGCGATCCTCCTGCTTCAGCGAAATGCAGTCGGCGGTGTAGCGGGTGAGCACGATCTGAAGCGGCCCGGTCAGGATGAGGGCAAACGCATACACATGCGTGACCGATGCGGTGAAGAGTCGGATTTGATCGCCCGGCAGCGACTGATGCAGCAGCCAGGTGAGCACCATGAGCGCGATGATGGAGATGATCCAAGGTCCGGCGCTGATGGCGGCGGCGCTGGCGTAAGCACCGAGCACGCCAGTGTAGGTGCGTGGGGCGGTGAGTCTGCGGAGTTGGAAGCCGATGCCTGCCATGGGAGTCAGTATTCAGTGTGTCGTTGCGAGCGTGGTCGCGAATTGCCGGGGCAGGGTGCCCGTGTCCTTTTCGCCCTTTCCTGCATTCATCAGCGAGTCATACAACCGCCGGTACGCGCCGAGGGCGATTCGCTCGTGATAGTGCCTCTCGGCCAGCGCGCGCCCATTCTCAGACATGGCGTGGAGCAAGGCTGAGTCGGTGAGGAGCCGCACACAAGCGGCGGCGAGCGCATCGGTGCCGCCGACTTCGGCAATGAGACCGCACGGGCCGATGGCTGGAGAGTCATCGGGACGACCGGCGAGAATCTCGGCGCACGCCCCAACATCCGTGCTCACGACCGGCACGCCGGATGCGAGAGACTCAATGACCACAAACGGCAAGCCTTCGCTGACGGAGGTGAGGATCATGAGATCGAGCTGCGGCAGAAATTTCTCGCGCTGCACCGGGCCGATGAACTCGACGCAGTGCCGCAGGTTGAGCTGGCCGCAGAGTTCGAGGCACTCCTCGACATACTCGGGTTCCTCTTCCGCAGGCCCGGCGATGAGGAAGCTCGCGTCAGGAAGCGCGTCACAAACTTTGCGCGCGGTGTACAGCAGCGTCTTGATGTCCTTGATCGAAACGACGCGACCGAGGAAGCCGATGACCTTGGTTCCGGGCGTTGCCGCTCGCCGCGCGAGGCGTTGGTGGTGCCACTGCTCGCATTCCTCGGTGCGGATGCCATTTGGGATGATGGAGAGCCGCGCGGGATCGGCGCCGAAGTGCCGCTGCGCCTGCGCATTCTTTTCAAAGAGCGACACCACCGCGTCCGACCGCTGGTAGCACATGCGACCGAGCACATCGAAGAAGCCGATCCACAACTGGCGCAGCGAGCTGAGCGGCTGGGCCAGCTCGGGATGCAGCTTGAGCTTCTCGGGAATCCACATCGACTTGCAGATGTCACCAATGCGCTCGCGGATGTAGATGCCGTGCTCGCTCAGCAGCATGGGCGC
>Ga0075163_10001164_pt1 | contig 35169 bp, 34 predicted proteins | sample JI1023141ADNA_FD_71478 | JGI IMG/M metagenome (GOLD analysis project Ga0075163, IMG submission 71478) | Wastewater effluent complex algal communities from Wisconsin, to seasonally profile nutrient transformation and Carbon sequestration -... | ecosystem: Engineered > WWTP > Effluent > Algae...
ACTGGTTACAATTTGTAACCGTTTCAGTTTTTCTCCTATAAATGGCTAATGCTTCTTATTTTTGATAAACCCCTTTAAGAGCAAGCATTTAAAGATAAGCCGATTGGGAAAGAAATACCAATCTGATTTTAAGATAGTTGATCAAACCTGTACGTTGAGAAGAACACAAACGATCGAGTAGAAAAACATTTCATAGATGAACCAACTAACAATTTCGTGATTCCAGTATGCCGCGCCAGCAGGAACGGAATAACACCTTTGTAGGGGGTGGAGTTACTAAAGTAAACAGGTCTTAGAAGAATGCCAATCAAACCCTCCGTGCATTAAAACATTCTGGTTTACCATTGCTGAATAATAACGCATACCTGATGATCGCGCAGAGCAAATTCTTTAGCTCCCCACGGGCGAAGGGTAACCTTGTTCAGGTTGGGGTGTATAAACTCGGGATGTGATGCGCTCACTTTTTTGTACACGTCATCAATCGCATGGGTTACCAGCCGAAACTCAGGATTGTGTTCTTTAGCCAGCGCATGATGCTCAAAGAGGAACAAGCGCAATTCATTTTTTTCAAGTACACAAAATGGATTTTCTGACTTCAATTCTTCATGTCCAATGGAAAATTCGAGGCAATCAACAAAGAATTTGATACCATCTTGAATGGAGGCGTAGTACACATTGGGAATTAACCGGGTAAAGTTCATGCGTGATTTGATTTTGAAGCTGATCGTATCGCAAAGATGTCTTTAATTCTGAAATACCGGAATTGATCCCTTGCCTTTGCCGTTGTTCTTCACAGACAACATCATAAACTTAATAAATTAATTTTGGTTTGCATGTTGATGAAGAGCACCAACATGTGCAGGGGAATAGAATCAACTTAGGCAGGGGGAAGGAAAGCAGTCTTACGTTTCCTTTTCAATTTTTGTTAAAATATTCGGAACTAATGTCTCACTAAAACCTGCAAGGATTGAAAAGAAGATGAATCCAATTATAGGATTAGAGAGATTTTTAGTTAACCCGAAAATGAGATCAACTTGAATTGCGAAGTACGAAATACCTGCAGCAAGTATTGAAATTGTCACCCGCTCTGCACCATAAAGGTAATACAACCATTTTGTGACATTTTTTTCCTTGACGATTTTTTTAATACCGATTGATATTGAAAAAAAGCCGCCCACGCTACCCCCGGCAGCTACATAGATCAAATTTCTTAAATGAATGTAGTCCAAAAGTTGCTTATTAAGGTAGACGCTCAGTGAAATTGAAACGAAGATAGCAGCAATTAACAAGGAACTCATCAGCAGCCTCATCCTGTTTTTAAATTGTTCGTGGTACTCTGAGTTAATTTCGTCAATTAAATTTTCTAGTTGACTATTGGCAGATCGTGGGCCCGATTCAATGGAAGTTGCAATGATGTCTGCTAAGATTGCTTTGGTCGCGGTCTTATCCACGCACTTATAAAGAATGCTTTTTACTTTTGTAAAATTTTCTCTAACACCTACAAAATTTTCGATTGGTACATTATTGTTCTCTATAATTGTATCAATCCAGACTTTTAGAGAATTCAACTACATCCGGACTATCAATTTCATAGATCACATATTCATCTCCACGGCCATATATTTTCTTAATAGAATATCCGCTCTGATCTTTAGATCCTACTTTTAAAGCAGAAGCCCTTTTTTGTTGTTCTGATTTATATTCCTCTGGTGTCATATTAAAAATAGATTGCTGACTAGCAGTTTTGCATTCCTGTGGGTTTCGGAGAACAAAGTTTCAAATTGTTACTAAAGTTAAAGAGTATCACAAAGCTTCTAGTTGCCACATAACCCCGCATAACGCAAAAATCAGGTTAGCTGTCGTTATCAACCTAGTATTTTTTTTAATCGGGCTTTAATGTTTTCATAAGTTAAGTTCAAGCGTTGTTTAGCATTTTGAGTTAATAATGCAGTGTGAGCCATTGCATCACGAATTGGTTTGTACTCTTTTGCATCTCTTGATAAACCTGCTTGTTTTATTGGGTCCACTTTTTCAATTAAGTTGGCTAAATAATCCATATCTAAGTAAACAAGTTCATCTTTTGATTGTCTTAAATCAAAACTAAGATTAGCTGTATTTTTGTTGGTATCTTCTTTGTTTCTACATCTTTTGCTTTCTTCTATAGCTTCAGGGGATAAGGCAATGGATTTATGTGTTATAAAATTTCTAAGTAAATTCTCACTAACAAAACATTCTGCATATGTCGTCACATTGTATTCTGCGTCTTTACTAAGATTATCAAGCCATTCGTCCACTTTGCTTCTGTAGGTAGATTCCTTAGGAGGCACAAACTCATCTGCTATCGTATTTACAAGTTCTTTTGACTTTCTTTCTTTTTTTGTCATTCGCGTTGTATTTTCAGAATCACCGTCTTGTCTTAGATCAACACGCCATTTATCCCAGTTATCTGTGATTGTTTTCATTATTTCTTTTAACTCTGAGAGAAGTGATTGAAATAATGGATCGTCTGAAATGACCCCTTCGCGACTACTTGTAAATCTGTCTTTTTCGCCATCTAATCTGTCTAAATGTATCTGACCGTAGATGTAGCTTTCTACAAGTCGAGCTGAAGGTATATGCTCCAAAAGGTCTCTTTCTCTTAATCTGCCATTAACATATAGATCAAGCGATACTTTTTCTTGGGTGTTACGAATCTTCAAGTGTTTTGGTTCAATAACTGAAGCAATGAAACCTTTTATTCCTTCTAAAGATGAGTTTAACTTTTCAAATTTTCTTATGTGTTCACGAGTGGGGGAAATTTTTTCATTTAAATAGGGATCGTTAATTGAATTGATTTGCCAAACAAATTGGGTGCTTTGAGATAAATCGTTTAACTCGTTTAATGTAATAGGGTCGTCATTGAGAGTAATTTTAAATGAGCTGTCAATTAGTGAAAATCTGAAGTACAACGCGATAAGTTTTCGGATATATTCAATCCTATTCTTTATACCATCATTTATTTCTTCGAAGTAGATAATAGTCCCTTGCTCCACATTTTCTAGATGCTTGCCAAAATGTTTTATGTTAACAACCTCTAATGGATATTGTTGAGGGTTTAAGTCATCATTAATTGCGCTATCCAACCCTGAGTTATCAATAACGCCACCAACAAATTCTGAATTTTTAGTTTTAGTCAGTACATGAATTCTCTTTGCGCAAGATAACAATGCCAACTTTCCAATACCCTTACGTCCAATGTAAGGCCTTTGTAAAACGGTTTTATCATTACCATCTTTTCTCTTAGTGTAACCAATCTTTAAAAATTTACTCTGAAAATCATCAGAAGTCATTCCTTCACCATCATCTTTTATAATCAAATGATTATTCTCTCTGTCAATATAAATCCAAACATTTTTAGCATCAGCGTCCCAAGAATTGGAAATTGCCTCACCAAGGACGGTAATAAAATTTCTGTATAAGTTCCTGCCTAAATGATTGAGAACACTAAGCGAAATGTTAAACGTGAAATTTCCCATTGTAGGATTCTCTTATATGTTTAAGTATACTTTTACCAATAGCGAAGCCAAGGTTTACAGGTACGGCATTACCTATATGTGTACCTATTCTAGTAATAGAAACCTCTTTATTTTGTTCAACGAATTTATATTTCGAAGGGAAACTTTGAAGGATGGAAGCTTCACGAATTGTCAAAGCCCTATCTTGTTCTGGATGCCCAAAACGCCCTGTTCCATAGTTGTAAAATTGTGTTGTAATTGTTGGTGAAGGTTCATTCCAGGACATTCTGCCATAAACAGATTTATAAGTCTTTCCACTTTCCTTTTTATGACATTCGAGTCTAAGACTTTTATCCCAATCTTCCCAAGTCCCGTTCGGCAGTGACGCTTTGATGCGTTTAAGATTTATATCTGTTAATTTTGTGGTGAAGTGAAGAATATCTTTTTTACTTCTTTCACCACTTTTCAATGGTTCTAGGTGTGCTATGGCATCAAGAACCGTTTTATGTTTTTCTTTTTTATGAGTGGGAGGAATAATATTGATTTGTCCAAATCTTGATGCAAGTAAAACAAGACGTCTTCTTTTTTGTGGAATACCATAGTTAGGGCAATACACATTTTGATGGTTCACTTTGTATCCAAATCTTTTAAGTTCTAACACAAAATCTTCGAAAACCTTTTTGTTGGATAAATTCGTGACGTTTTCCATTGAAACGATATCAGGCATAGTCTCTTTAACTAATCTCATGAATTCATTCAATAGATTCCATTTACTTCCTTTTTCTTTGTCTTTAACTTTATTTGTGTGTGACGAAAATGGTTGACAAGGTGCGCAACCAACTAAAACTTTAACCTCACCATCTTTCCAGTATTTTTTTAATTGTTCACCTGTTATTTTGGATATATCTGCTTCTATGAATTTAGCTTCATTATTTGCTTCATATGCGTATCTACAACTTAAATCTAAGTCAACGCCTGCACGAACTTGTATTCCTGACTTTAAAAGACCGTGTGTCAATCCGCCAACGCCACAAAACAAGTCTACACTTGAAATCGTTGGAAGCTTCGTTTTTTCTTTTTTTTGTTTTGATATCATACTTTCTTTAGCATCTAGTGTTGTGTATAAGAACATTCGTACCTTAAATTCGCAAAATATAAAGTTCTACAATTCTCCCTCCTCCCGCAACGTGGTTTTCCCCGTATTTAATACGTGGTTTTCCCCGTGTTTTAGATGTGGTTTTCCCCCTAACCAATCAGGTAAAGCCAAAACGTTCGCATTTATGTAGACACAAACAAAAAATCCCCCGCCTGTTGGGCGAGGGATTCAGATTTTTCTATTTCAACTCAACTTACTTCAACTCCGAGAAGTCAAAACTGGTTTCCAGAAACTTGGTGGTAAACTTACCCGAGCGGAAGATAGGGTTATCCATCAGCTTCAGGTGGAAGGGTATGGTTGTCTTTACACCTTCAATCACAAACTCGCTCAGCGCACGCTTCATGCGTGTAATCACTTCCTCGCGCGATTGGCCGGTTACAATCAACTTGCCAATCATCGAATCGTAATTAGAAGGAATGGTATAGCCCGCATATACGTGGCTATCTACGCGCACACCATGGCCACCCGGTTTGTGCAGGTTAATAATTTTACCCGGTGAAGGGCGGAAACCGTTAGCCGGATCTTCGGCATTGATGCGGCACTCCATGGCATACAGCATAGGGTAGTAGTTGGTACCGCTAATGGGTACACCTGCTGCTACTTTTATCTGTTCTTTAATTAAATCGTAGTTGGTAACTTCTTCGGTAATCGGGTGCTCTACCTGAATACGCGTATTCATTTCCATAAAGTAGAAGTCGCCATGCTTGTCCACCAGAAATTCAATAGTGCCCGCGCCTTCGTAGTTAATAGCCTTGGCACCTTTAATGGCGGCTTCGCCCATGCGGTCGCGCAACTCCTGGCTTACTACCGGGCTGGGAGTTTCCTCTACCAGCTTCTGGTGTCTGCGTTGTATCGAGCAATCGCGCTCTGAGAGGTGACATACTTTTCCGTACTGGTCGCCCACCACTTGTATTTCGATGTGGCGCGGTTCTTCTACAAACTTTTCTAAGTATAAACCATCGTTACCAAAAGCCGCACCAGCTTCGCGCTTGGCATCGTCCCATGCTTTTTTAAACTCCGATTCATCGTTGATGATGCGCATACCTTTACCACCACCACCGGCTGTTGCTTTTACAATTACCGGGTACTTAATTTCTTTGGCGATCTTCAGGCCTTGCTCCATTGAATCGAGCAAACCTTCCGAACCGGGAATACACGGCACACCGGCCTTAATCATAGTTGCCTTAGCCGTGGCTTTATCGCCCATAGAGCGAATCATTTCGGGCGTGGGGCCAATAAATTTTATTCCATACTCGTGGCACACGGCCGAGAACTCCGCATTCTCCGAAAGGAAACCATAACCGGGATGAATAGCATCGGCATTGGTAATTTCGGCTGCGGAAATAATGCGTGGTATGTTGAGGTACGATTCTTTGCTGGGTGCGGCCCCGATACACACGGCTTCGTCAGCAAAGCGCACGTGCAGGCTTTCGCGATCGGCAGTAGAATAAACCGCTACCGTTTTAATGTCCATCTCCTTACAGGTGCGGATTACGCGTAGTGCAATTTCGCCCCGATTGGCAATTAATATTTTTTTAAACATAACTGGTTTCTGGTTACTGGTTTCTGGTAACTGGCAACAAGTAACAAGCGGCCAGCAACCAGCAGCAAGTTTTAATCAAGCTCTACTACAAACAACACCTGGTCGTATTCAACCGGGGTTGCGTTTTCTACCATTGCTTTTACAATGGTACCTGAAACTTCAGATTCAATTTCGTTGAACAACTTCATCGCTTCAATAATGCACACGGTTTGTCCTTTCGAAATTTTATCGCCCACCGATGCAAACGCAGGTGAGTCGGGGTTAGCCGAACGATAGAAGGTACCGATCATAGGTGATTTAACTTCAACCGTGTTTTTACCTGAAGCAGGCTTTTCCACTTTAGTGGGAGTTTGCACGGCAGGTGTGGTAACGGCAACGGGTGCTACTGACACAGGTGCAGCCATAACCGGAGCCGATGACTTGATTACTTTTTGATCGGGCTCGCGCTTTACGTGAAGTTTTAATTCTTTGGTTTCAATATCTACTTCGTTAAGACCAGAGTGGGCAATGAAGTCGATAAGATCCCGGATTTCAGAAGTTTTCATTTCAGCTTTTTTTGTGGGTTCGTTTGCGCTGCTTGCGCTTTTTCCGTTAGAGGTAGTTTTCTTTGCCATGATTTAATTATTTCACGCGTTCAACATACTCGCCTGTATCGGCTTTAATCTTAATGTTATCGCCAGTATTTACAAACAACGGCACCTTAATTTCAGCACCAGTTTCAATGGTGGCCGACTTTAAAGTACGGGTTGCAGTATCGCCTGCCAGACCGGGTTCGGTGTAGGTAACATTTACCACTACGTGCTGTGGTGGCTCGGCAGTAATCGGGTTGGTTCCGTTTTCAAATGCAATTAATAAGGTAACACCTTCTTTAATATAGTTTACCGATTGGCCCAATAATACTTTATCGATGTACACTTGCTCGAAGGTTTCATTATCCATACACACTAAGCTATCGCCATCGGCATACAGGTATTGGTATTCTTTGGTTTCAACACGCAATTGATCTACGGCATCGCCAGGACGAAAACGGTTTTCAACAATTTTACCGGTGCGCACGCTGCGCATTTTTACCTGATAGAAGGCCCGCAGGTTGCCGGGTGTACGGTGAATCAGTTCTTCCACCTGTACCACCTCGCCATTGTAGCGGATGTAGTTTCCTTTGCTTAGATCAGAGATAGTTGCCATAAAAAAATCAAACTTTAAATTACAAATGAAATGGTTAATGTCAATTATGAAAGGGGTGTGCGTGTGGGTTACTGGCCATTATAGGCCCATTTTACATAAACGGCACCCCAGGTAAAGCCTCCGCCAAAAGCGGCCATCAGAATGTTGTCGCCTTTTTTAAGTTGCTTTTCGTAATCCCACAACAATAATGGAATAGTACCCGCAGTAGTGTTGCCATAGCGTTCTATGTTCATCATTACTTTTTCATCGCTAATGCCCACACGGTGTGCGGTGGCATCTATAATACGTTTGTTGGCCTGGTGCGGAGCCAGCCACGTAATGTTATCGGCATTCAGGTTGTTACGTTCAGCTACTTGTGCCGAAATATCAGCCATGTTGGTAACAGCAAACTTAAATACAGCCGAACCGGCCTGATACACATAATGCTCGCGCTTGGCTATTGTTTCGGTAGAGGCGGGGTTACGGCTACCACCGGCTTTCATATGCAAAAATTGTTCGCCACTGCCATCGCTGCGCAATTCCCAATCCATTACACCAACATCTTCGGTAGTAGGTTCCAGTAAAACACAGCCGGCACCATCGCCAAAAATGATACAGGTAGTACGATCGGTATAATCTACAATGGCCGACATTTTATCGCCACCAATTACCACCACTTTTTTATACATGCCCGATTGTATGTAGCTGGCACCAGTAGCCAAGGCATACACAAAACCTGAGCAGGCTGCGCCCATATCAAAACTAAACGCATTGGTAGCGCCAATAGCTGTGGCTACAATGTTGGCCGTAGCCGGAAACGTCATGTCGGGGGTTACGGTAGCAAAAATGATGGCATCAATTTCTTTCGGATCGATTTTAGTTTTAGCCAGCATGTCTTTAACAGCGGCAATACCCATTACCGATACACCCAGGTTATCGCCTTTCAGAATTCTTCTTTCTTTAATGCCGGTGCGCGAAGTAATCCACTCATCGTTGGTTTCAACCATTTTCTCCAACTCATTGTTGGTAAGAATGTAGTCGGGTACATATCCACCAACTCCGGTTATAGCCGCTCTGATTTTGTTCATATGGTTTGTTACGTGTGGGATAATCTCAAATTTTTTAAGCCTGCCTTATAAAAAACAAAGGCCCGGTTTACCAACCGGGCATTAACAACGCGTACGTTACTTGTGCTTTTCGGGATTGCGAGAAGCTGATGGAGAATGGAAAGTTTTGCTTTCGCAGAACACGGGCGTATTAAGCCAGTACTTCTTTCTCCATTACCACATTACCCTTAAAGTACAGCTTGCCTTCGTGCCAGAAAGCGCGGTGTGGTAGGTGGTTTTCGCCAGTAGTAGGGCACACAGCCATTTGCTTGGGCGTTGCCTTGTAATGGGTTCTTCTTTTATCTCTTCTTGTTTTCGAGGTCTTACGTTTCGGATTTGGCATAACCTATTCTATTTAACTTTTTACTTGTTCTGTTTTACTTTAACTTTTTCAATTTCTCCCAGCGGGGATCGATTGAATCATTTTCTTTTTCTTCTGTTTCGGTTGGTGAAGTGGAATACACCACGGGTTGGTCACTTTCGGCTTCGTTGGCAAAGCGTGGGTGCAGTCTTTTCATGGGTATAGCCAGTGCAATAAATTCGTATAAGTACTGCCCCAGATCAATGCTGTCCTGATCGCGCGTAATAATTACAATTTCATCGCTTATTTCCTGCGCTTCTTCTCCGTATTTGAAAACCATTTTACGGTTTTCGTTAATCGGAAAATCAAACGGCTCTAATGTACGATCGCACATCAGGGCTGCCTGGCCGGAAATTTTAAAATTCACTTCAATGAACGTCTCTTTTTTATCGAGTACCACTTCAACATCAAACCGGCCATCCGAAACGGATTCGGTGCCGTACTTTTCAAAGAAACCTTTTTCGAGGTGGTAGTTGAAAAGATGGGCCTTTTTACTGAGGCCAATGATATTAACTGCGAACTCTTTCAAACCCGAAGGTTTTTAAAATGAGCGGGCAAATTTATCAGTATTTATCGGATTTACGCCTTTTGGGGCCGCTTTTTTGAGCATTTTATAACGAGCCGACTTCTGCACGGCAGTTATTACCAGTATTCTGCGAAAACTGTGCTTTTTAATTCGCTATGTGGCTTTTTCCCCGAATTTTCTATCAGATAGTCCACCACGTTTTTCTTAAAGCCCAGCTTAATGGCGATGCTTTTGGTAAAAATAACCTCGCTTTCAAACACTTTCTGGTCGGCAAAGATCAATTCAATGCAATCCACCAGGTAGTCGAACTTCTGGTCGTTTGAAAGTGCGCCCAGCGTATCGATGGGTTCGGGGTTTCGCACCAACTGATTTACTTCTTCTTCGGGAAACTTTCTGTCGTTAGCAATTTTCAGAATCATTTCGCGCTCAGCCCGGGCAAAGTGTTTGTCGGCTTCGGCCAGTTGAATCAGGATGTTGAGTTTCTTTTTAGTAACAATGTCCATTCGCTCCGTCTCACGTGTTTGTTTTCAAAGTACACACTTATTGTGAGGTATCCGTATCTGCGCAGACGAACGAGCAAAAAACGATGTAAGGTTTCTTATTTTTCTACCGTTTGTTCCAACCTATTCTTAATAATATCGCAAGCAACGTACATGGCTTGACGCATGGAACTTTCGCTGGCCTGATTTTTTCCGGCAAGGTTATAGGCTGTGCCATGATCGGGCGAAGTGCGCACATAAGGCAGCCCTGCAGTATAGTTTATCCCCGATTCGAACGATAACGTTTTGAAAGCTACCAGCCCCTGATCGTGATACATGGCTACAATACCATCGTATTTGCTATGCTGGCCACTGGCAAAAAATCCATCGGCCGGAAAGGGTCCAAAAATCAATTTACCTTTTGTCTTTAGATCGTTGATTACGGGTTTGATTACATCTAATTCTTCGCGGCCCAGTAAACCTTCATCGCCAGCATGTGGGTTTAATCCCAGCACAGCAATTTTAGGTTTGTTGATTAGGAAGTCTTGCTTCAGCGAAAGCTCCATTAACCGGATTTTAAGTTCTACGCGTTCTTTCGTTATGAATGTGGGAATATCTTTTACGGGCACATGTTCGGTAACCAAACCTACGCGCAGGTTTTCTCCTACCATCAGCATCAGGCTTTCGCCTGCATTAAACTCCTGGGTTAAATATTCAGTGTGGCCCTGAAACGGAAAATCTTCACCATGTATGGTATTCTTATCAATAGGGCCCGTAACCAAACCATCCAGATGGCCTTCTTTCAAATCTTCCACGGCACGTTTCAAACTTGTTAAAGCAGCCTTGGCGGTTTGTTTAGAGGGCTGACCGGGATTTAGCTCAATGATTTCTTCCCAGCAATTCACCACGTTAATTGCTTTGGCGAAGTATTGTCCTTTTACTTTCACCTGACTGTAATTAAACTCTTCCAACTCCATTTGCTTGCGATAGTAGGAGAGCACTTTGGTTGAACCATATACAACGGGTGTAAACAAACTAAGCAAACGACTATCGGCAAGTGCTTTAATAATAACTTCGGCACCAATGCCGTTAAGATCGCCAATAGTAATACCAATGCGGGGTTTATCTGAAGAGGTGTTCATAGTAAAAAAGAAACGTGTGTAGCTCGCAAGTTAATCTAAATTTATTGTTTTGAATTTATAGTGTGTAGTTTGCGTACGATCTGATTAAACTAATGAGTGTACGTCCTAAAAAATTTCTGGGTCAGCATTTTTTAAAGGATAAAAGTGTGGCCGAACGCATTGTGGAGGCTTTGCAATTACCCGATGCTGCCCAGCAGGTTGTTGAAATTGGCCCTGGCACAGGTGTACTTACGCAGTTTCTGCTAGCGAAGCCGACTGTAGATTTACAACTGGTGGAAATTGATCGCGAATCAGTTGCGTATCTGAAGCAACATTATCCACAGCTTGGTACCAAAATAACCGAAGGCGATTTTCTGGAACTTGATCTGGATATCAAGTATGATACTCCGCTGTTTATCATTGGTAATTTTCCATATAACATTTCATCACAAATATTTTTTAAAATCCTGGAACACCGTAATCAGGTAACGCAGGTGGTGTGTATGCTGCAAAAAGAAGTGGCCGATAGGATTGCTGAAAAGCCGGGCAGCAAAACGTATGGTATTTTAAGCGTGTTACTGCAAGCTTACTATGATGTTACGTATTTGTTTAAAGTACCACCCGGAGTTTTCTTTCCGCCACCCAAAGTTATGTCGGCTGTTATTCGCTTAACGCGAAATAGTCGTACACAATTAGGGTGCGATGAAGTACTCTTTAAAGCAGTAGTAAAACAAGCATTTCAAAACAGGCGCAAGACCTTGCGCAACGCACTTAAAATTTTAAATTTGCCGGCCTCTTTAGTGGCCCATCCGCTTATGGAGAAGCGGGCCGAACAATTAGATGTAGAGCAGTTTATTTTTCTAACCCTTCAACTGGAGCAGAGTCGTGAAGCACGTTGAATTTGAGTTGAACAAAGAATTCCGGGACCGCTTTCAGCAGGCGCTTGACGAGCGCGATAGTGATTTTGTACGCACTTCGCTCGAAGAAATTAATCCGGCCGATATAACGGCCTTGCTTTATGAGTTTAATGGTGAAGAATCCAAATATGTGTTGGATTTACTTTCGGTTGAAGTGCGCTCTAAAATCATTAACGATTTAGACAGCGATACCCGCAAAACTTTCTTAGCGCATTATACCGCCACCGAAATCACGGAAGTGGTTAACCAATTGGATTCGGATGATGCGGCTGATATTCTGAACGAATTACCCATTAAGACCAGCGAGGAGATTATTGCCAGCCTCGATCCGGATTTAAAATCGCAAGTAATTGATCTGTTGCGCTACGATGAGAATGTAGCCGGTGGGTTGATGGCCAAGGAATTAATAAAAGCGCGGGCCGATTGGAATGTGGTGCAGTGTGTAGAAGAAATTCGCAAGCAAGCCGAAAACGTAACCAAGTTTTATACGGTATATGTAGTGGACGATGCCGATAGACTGCTGGGCAAAGTATCGTTACAAAAACTTATCCTCACCGACTCGCGCACCATTGTTAAAGACCTGCTGGATGAAGATGTGGTGTCGGTTGAAACCTACATGGAAGACCGTGAGGTAGCCGAAATTATGAGTAAGTACGATCTTGAATCGGTGCCGGTTGTAAATTCGCAAGGGCAACTAGTAGGTCGCATTACCATTGATGACGTGGTGGATGTAATTACCGAACAAGCAGAAGAAGACCGCCAGTTGATGTCGGGTATTACCGAAGATGTAGAAGAAGATGATAGTGTGTGGCGCAACACGCGCGCGCGGTTACCGTGGTTGCTGATTGGAATTTTGGGTGGACTGATTAGTGCTCGTTTCATGGGCTTTTTTGAACGTGAGATTGCACAGATAACAGCCATTGCGTTTTTTGTTCCACTTATTCAGGCTACAGGTGGAAATGTGGGGATTCAAACATCATCCTTAATTGTGCAGAGTTTAATGAAACCCGGCTTTGTTGACGATGGCCTTTGGAAGCGTTTGCTGAAAGTATTTAGCGTAGCCTTGCTCAACGGTTTTTTTCTGGGCTTGATTGTATTTGGTGTAAACCGGATTGTGTTTGGCAACGATCCGCTTAACCTGGTGGTTTCGTTAGCTCTCTTCTTTGTAGTGGTGTTTGCGTCCTTTGTGGGCACCATAACACCTATCATCCTCAATCGGTTCGGGTTTAATCCAGCACTCGCCTCCGGGCCGTTTATCACCACCACCAACGACTTGTTAGGATTGGGAGTTTATTTTCTTACCATTCACCTTTTGTTGTAAATCCTTCCTGTAAACTCTGGTATCAGGGCACTTTGTATACCAGAAAGTGAAATTTTATTATTCCCTATAATTATGTGTTATGTTTAAGTTTTCTATTTTTATAGAAGAACGGAACTTCCCCATGTCTCGCGTAAAGAAATTTAAAGAGAAAATTGTCGATCGATTCAATATCATTATTGAAAAGCCATTGCTTACATCAACGCTGGTATTAGCAGGAGTGGCCATGCTGGTGTTGAGTCTTAGCTTTGGATATTATGTAAACGATTTTGCAAACTTCTGGGAACAAATTCTGGTGGAAGCTCACGGAATGATTTTCGATATAGCCATAATTGGTATTTTAATTTTTTGGCTTAACCAGAACGGAGAAATCAGGCAACGTATTCGTACATACAAAGATGAGATTGACGATTTTCGATTGTGGGAATCGGACGAAGCAGCGTTTCGTACAGTGGGTAATATAAAGCGCTTAAACCGGCATAAGATTTATGAAATAAATCTCGTTAACTGCCACCTGGCTCGTACCAATCTTAACTATGTAAATTTAAAGGGTTCAAATTTAAATTCTGCCAACTTTTCCAGTTCATCTTTAATTGAAACCAATTTGGAAAACACGCGCCTTAATCAAACTAATTTTGAGAATGCAAACCTGAATCAAGCTATGTTAAATGGCTCGTATGCAAGTGGTGCTGTTTTTAAAGATGCTTTTTTAATTAAGGCTCAATTTGAAAATGCATTCTTGATTAAGACAAACTTCAGGAATGCGTTTTTGATGGAGTCAAATCTTTGCGGCAGCTACCTGATGGGAGCTGATTTTGAAAACGCAAGTTTATACAAAGCAGATTTACGTGGCGTAAAGGGATTAACCGTGGAGCAACTCACGAAAGCTAAAACATTGTATCTGGCAAAATTTGATGATGAATTGCTTGAACAGATTAACCACACACTGCCCGAGTTGGTGGGCGCTTAATTTTGTTTTAGTGAATTAAAAGAATACTTTTGAAACATAATTCAGACAACGGCTTTCCAATGCGGTAAAGCCGTTGTTCTTTTTTTGTCGGGTTTGGAACAAACATCGGCATGAATTTAAAACAAGAAGGTTATGAGCAAAAAGATTTCGTATTACACCAAAGAAGGTTTAGATAGACTTACATTAGAACTAAGTACCCTTAAAACAAAGGGCCGTGGTGATATTGCCAAACAAATTGCCGAAGCCCGCGATAAAGGTGACTTGAGTGAAAATGCGGAGTACGATGCAGCAAAAGATGCACAAGGTCATTTAGAAGCAAAGATTGCACAGTTAGAAGATTTGCTGAGCAATGCTCGCTTGCTGGACGAAACCAAAATCGACACCAGTTCGGTATCGATTCTTTCTAAAGTTACCATTAAAAATAAAAAGAATGGCGCTTCGGTTACGTATATGTTGGTATCGGAAGAAGAAGCTGATCTTAAGGCAGGAAAAATCTCAACTCAATCGCCTATTGGTAAAGGTTTGCTCGGTAAAAAGAAAGGCGATACCGCAGTAATCAAAACGCCTGCTGGTGAAATGGAATTTGAAGTGGTGAACATTACTGCCTGATGCCATCAATCTTTACAAAGATTATCAACCGCGAAATTCCGGCTTACATTGTTGCCGAGGATGAGCACTTCATTGCTTTCTTAGATGTAATGCCTTTGGTGCAGGGTCATACTTTGGTAGTACCCAAAGTGGAGGTTGATTATATTTTTGATCTGGATGCTGCCACACTTGCCAACATGATGGTGTTTGCACAGCGCGTTGCTAATGCGGTTAAAAAAACAATTCCGTGTAAACGAATAGGTGTTGCGGTAATTGGGCTTGAAGTGCCACACACACATGTGCATTTAGTACCCATGAACACGATGAATGATATTAATTTCACCATGCCAAAGCTAAAACTTCCTGCTGAAACTATGCAGGCGGTTGCTGGTGGTATTAAGGCAAATCTGTAGGGATTAAATAAAATCAATATCCACGTTAAGTGGATAGCGCATTAAAAATTCAAGCGCCTCCTCAACCGTCATTCCTTCAAACAATACTTTGTATAACCTGTCGGTGATGAGTGCGCGTACTTTATAATGGTCGGCACACTTTTTAGCAATGCGCACCGTGTTTACACCTTCCGCTACTTCAGTCATGTCGGCCAATATATCGGGAAGTTTTTCGCCTTTGGCTAACCGATAGCCCACTGTAAAGTTTCGGCTCATTGGGCTGTTGCAGGTTGTAACCAGATCGCCAATGCCAGCCACACCTAAGAAAGCTTTTAAATCGCCACCCAACGCGCGACCGAGGTAAACCATTTCTACTGCTCCGCGACTGATCAGCAAACCTTTTGCATTTTCGCCATAGCCTAAACCGCTTAATGCGCCCGATGCAATTGCGATAATGTTTTTTAAAACTCCGGCAATCTCAACACCAACAATGTCATTGTTTTCATAAACCTGAAACCGATCATTACGCAACAAGCGTTTGCCTAATTGAATTACTTCGTTGAAATGACTGGCGACCACGGTTGCTCCGGGTTGGCGTTGCGCTAACTCTTTTGCTAGATTAGGCCCGGCCAGACAGCCCACGCGCACCACCACACTCTCTTCCTGAATTACTTCGCTCATGGTTTTTACCTGCTGTCGCGTAAGCCTGGTAATATTTTCTAGCGATTGGCCATCGGGTAGGGTGATATCAAACCCTTTTGTGCCGTGAATCAAAATGTGATAGGGCTGCAAGTAAGGAGAAAGTTGGCGCATCATCTCACGAAAGTGCGAAGAAGGCACCATCGGAAACAATACATCGCACTGCGTGGCTACTTGTTGTAAATCGTGTGTGGGTTCTACATTTGGATGAAGCGCATAACCTTTGTTTTGGTTTTCAGATTTTATGCGGGCGGCCGTTTGCTCATCGCGTGTGTAGAGAAATACTTTGCGATTGATGGCAAGTATGTTGGCAATTACAGTTCCGAAATTGCCTGCACCAATAACGCCAACTGGTTTTTCAGATGTACTGCTCAAGTTCGTAGCCCACCAGGCGGTTATGGTAATAGTACAACACGGTAAGATCTTTGGTAATGATATTACCTTTTTTGTTTTTGAGGAGTGGTCGTTTTAAATGGAAGATACCCACGTTTTCAATACCCAGTTTTATTACCTGATCTACTTTTCCTTTCAGGTGTGTAGCATGATTTACTTTGCCGGCATCTTTCAATTCGTAGAGCTTTTTGCGAACGCGTTTAAAGGTGTCGCGGTACTCGGTATAATCCAATTCCAGTTCTTCTTCCGGTAAACGCAGTAAGCTGAACAAATCTAATTTAGGATGTTTCTTTTGCCACATCTCGAATGCGACAAAAGCAGCCAGGTGGCTGGCAAACACACGGTTAATTCGGTGATACTCCGTAACAATACGCTGGCTAAGCATGCGGGTGTATTCATCTTCGCGCTGCTTATCATCTGTTATACTGCCGTTTGAAATAAAATAGCCGCGGGTATCGATTATGCGGCCTTGCGGATCGAGGCTGTTACCTTCATCATCCACATAATTGCCCATTACATCTAAACCCGGCCCAATGGAAACTGAAATGTTAGAGCCTTTTGTAAAGAACTTGAACATAAAGCGGATCAACTCCATGCTTCCATACTTATCCTGTTCAGGAAAATATTTGTCTTGCCCTTTTACCTGTAAATAATCTTCAATCAGGTCGGGCGCTTCTAACACAAAGTTGTAGTTGAGTGTAACCGGTACTACAAAAATTTTGCGCACTTCACCTTCAGTCGTTTGTTGGTAAAGGTTGCGTTGGGCTTCAATGGCCGTGCTTAGCAAACCAAGTTTTAATTGCTTTTCGATTAAGCCCGAGCGCGAACGGGTTCCGCCCGGAAAAAACAAACTATGCGCACCTTTTTGTATAGCCTGGTTGGAATACATTTTAAGTGTTTCCAGATAGGGGAGATTCTTTTTTCTACGATCTACTTTATAGGCCCCGAGGCTATTCATAAAGTAGGCGAAAATTTTTATGTTGAACAGGTTGAGTCCTGCTCCGTAAATAAAGGCAGGCAACCCAACCGAATGAATAACCCAACCAATTAAAATTGAATCGAGGTTGCTGAAATGCGTAGGTACCATTACTACGGTTCCTTTTTTAGCAAGGGCCCGCAACATCTTTACTTTACCTACTACATGAATCTTATCGCGTAGGGTATATTGATTTCGGAAAAACGCTCCGAATTTTTTAACCCGCGCGCCATTTAATAAGCGTTGAAACCAAAACTTAACTACTTCGCGCGTAAAGCGATACGAGTTTGGTTTAAAGTTGCCGGCAATTTCGTTGGCATAGCGGCTTACAATTTTTTCGAGCAGCGCATCTTCAATGGCGCTTGTGGTTTCCGGGTCTTTGGAACTCAGGCCAACCAACTCGTTTTTTATGTTAGACCAAAAGCGGCTATCATCTTTTGGATCTACGCGCCAGCGATTTCGTTTGATGCGGTTTTGTTCGCGATAAGCGGTGGCTTCCAGTTCGTCAATCAATTGTTTGCGTGTGGGGCGCAGCATTTTAATGCGCTCAATAGCATTGCGCGTTACTAGTTCTACAAACTCTTTGCGGTTTTTGCTAAGCTGATACACCGGCCAATCGGGTATGCCATGCAGAATGGGTTCGTATTTTCGATTCTTATTTTTCTTTTCTTCCAGTAATTCCATGCCGGTAAACTAAAGCGGGGAGGTAAAGTTAATCGCTAACGGGTCAATACCAAATGGCTAAGCCAGCCGCTGCATGGCCTGGCCTAACGAGGCGGCCATCTCGCGAAAGCGAACGGTGGCTGCGTTTAGAAAATCCGGGTTGAGAATTTCATCCAGGTCGGCTTCACTGGTTAAGTCCCATTCGGGTACTTTAAAAGTTTGCTCAAATAATTGCCACTCCAGCTTAATCAGGTACCGGTTGTTCCAATGGTAAAGGGTGATTTTGATTTCATCCTTCAGAAATTCTTTTATAACACGCATGGCTTTGGTAACAATTAATTTTACTATGCTTTTAGTAGCTAAAGGCTTTTTGTCCACAAACTTTCGCGTAACATTTAGGATTGTGGGCTATAACAGCTCGTAAAGTAAATAATTTGCAGCGGCACGGCTATCGGAATATTTATGGAATAGCAAATATTTGCGCGGTTGCAGCGTTTGTAGAATTGAGTTTGGTAAGGCAAAGTATTTATTGTTACTTGTACCTTCGGTACTTGTAACTTAGTGTGCAGAATGTTTGTTAAGTAAAAGGTGAAAAAACAAGGCAACATGTTTAGCAAGGTGATCAGGATTTTAGGGTTGGGGCTATTTTTAGTAAGCTTGCCGGTTTCAGTTTGGGCTACCCACATCCGCGCTGGGGAAATTACCTTGCGCAGGGTGGATTGTACTTCACTTACGTATATTGTAACGATAAATATGTACACCGATACTGATTCGCCTATCCGGTTTGGTGATGGTGAATTACGCTATGGTGATGGCTCCCCGGTTCATATTACGCCTGAAATTCCAAATTCAAGTCTTCCTGGATTACCTAATGCGGTAGGCTTCGTGACTTATTCAATTGAGCACACCTTTCCCGGCCCTGGCCGGTACATTATAAGTTACATTGAAGCCAACCGAAATGAAGGTGTTTTGAATATTGCCAATTCAGTAAATACTACATTCTTTATTCAGACAGAGATAATTATAGACCCATTTTTGGGATGCAGCAATACGCCCGTATTGTTGGTGCCGCCAATCGATAAAGCTTGTACAGGTGTAGCGTTCTTTCACAATCCGGGAGCGTTTGATCCCGATGGCGATAGCTTATCTTATGAGTTCGTGGTTCCTAAAATGAATAAGAACTCAGATGTGATTGCATACCTTGACCCTAATACCAAAACCTTTTACGATCGCATTGGATTAAACTATGGAACTGCTAACGAGGCTGGTAATGGTCAACCCATTTTTGAGATTGATCCGGTAACGGGAACCATTACGTGGGATGCACCCGGTGCCCCTGGTGAGTACAACATTGCCTTTAAAATTATTGAATGGCGTAAAATAGCCGGAACATGGGTTCAGCAAGGTTATGTAATTCGCGATATGCAAATTATTGTAGATGATTGCGATAACCAACGGCCAGAGTTAGAAGTGCCACCAGATTTGTGCGTAGTTGCCGGTGAAACTATTGAGTTCGATGTATTCGGTACTGATCCTGATTTTGACAGCGTAAAAATAGAAGCCTTCTCGCAAATATTTTCTATTAATCCCAACAGGGCAACATTTACCCCGGCAGTAGGTTTTCAGTTTACGGCACCTGGTATTAAAGCTAGCCAAACGTTAACATGGCATACGTTGTGCGATCATATTAAAGATCAACCCTATCAGGTTACGTTTAAGATTACAGACAACGGACGACCATCGTTAGTACAATTTAAGACGGTAAACATACGCGTGGTGGGCCCTGAGCCGGAATGGAATCCGCCCGCCTTAAACCTGGCCACAAGGTCAGCTCAATTAAGCTGGCAAAATTACGAGTGCGCGTCTAATGCGGTAACCATGCAAATCTGGCGTAGAGTAGACTCAACTACGTTTGTTCCGGATTGTGTAACCGGTATGCCCGAATTTCTTGGGTTTACTTTGATTGGAACAGTTCCTATCGGCACCACAACTTTTAATGATAACAATGGTGGTCAAGGCTTAGACGCGGGCGCAAAGTTTTGTTATCGGTTGGTGGCTGTTTTCCCGCAGCCGGGTGGGGGCGAAAGTTTGGTATCGCAGGAAGTTTGCCTGCCACCGATTATGGCCGGATTGCCTGTGATAACCAACGTTTCAGTTGATGTTACAAGTCGTACCGATGGTGAAATTTTTATAAAGTGGACTAGACCTTTTGAAGCCGATCAGGTTCAGTTTCCTCCGCCTTATACTTTTGAAGTGCACAGGGCAGAAGGATTTTCGGGAGTTATTAATTTGGTGCCTGCTTTTCCGGGTCGCAAAACCGAGTTAGACACAACGTTTACCGATACTCAACTTAATACCCGCGATCTGATTTATAATTATCGGGTTACTGCTTACGATAACAATAATGTAAAAGTGGGCGAGTCGGCTACCGCTTCAACAGTGCGATTAGAAGCAGCTTCGAAGTTTCAACGCATTGATCTAATCTGGAATGCTGATGTACCGTGGACAAATAATTCACAGAGTTTTCCGTTGCACGATGTGTATCGCGGTCCTGAAAGTGCTAACGAAGCACAAATGGTATTTCTTGAGGCGGTGAATGTAACGCAGGCAGGTTTCAACTATATTGATGAGCCACTACAGGAAGATCAGGAATATTGTTATCGGGTACGCACACTTGGTACGTATGGCAATCCAAAAATTGATGCCCCGCTCGAGAACTATTCGCAAATTATTTGTACCATTCCAAACGATGACACGGATCCATGTAAACCTCAGTTTACTATGACAGGCCGCGATTGTGCAGAATTTATTGAAACGGCTTCATGTGGCGTAAACTCTTATAGTAATACACTATCGTGGCAACGCCCTGCAGATCTGGCTTGTCGCGATGATGTCCGCAATTATAGAATTCTAATGGCCAATCGTCTTTCGGCAGAGTTTACCGAGATAGCAATTGTTTCCGATACGTTCTTTGTACATTCCAACTTGCCTTCGTTTGCAGCTTGTTATAAAATTATTGCAGTAGATCGTGCTGGTAATGAAAGTGAAGCCAGCGATGTATTCTGTTTCGATAATTGTCCGTACTACGAATTGCCAAATGTGTTTACACCCAATGGTGATCAGTGTAATGATTTTTTCAGCGCATTTAGCGATAGAATCAGTACAGAAATAGGAGAGGGTGGCGTTGGTCCGTGCGGACAGGAGCTTTCAGATTTACGAAAACGCTGCGCGCGGTTTGTACTAAAAGTAGATGTAAGGATTTATAACCGGTGGGGCAAAGAAGTGTATCGCTATACTTCGGGTGGCGAACGCTCTATTTATATTGATTGGAATGGTCGCGATAACGATGGTCGCGAACTTTCAACCGGGTTTTATTATTACAGTGCCGATGTAACCTTCGACATGGTTGATCCGGCCCGGCAACAGAAAACATTAAAAGGATGGGTACACCTGGTGCGGTAGAGCCGGTAATCTTGTTTGATGGGGTTTGCAACCTTTGCAATAATTCAGTCTTATTTATTATTCAACGCGATCCAAAGGCAAAATTCAGATTTGCGTCTTTGCAATCTGATTTTGGTAAAGCTCAGATGCTTCGATTTGGTTTAAACCATTCGGAATTGGATAGCGTGCTGTTGATTAAACGGGATACTCTTTACCAGAAAAGTAATGCCGCACTTGAAATAGCCCGAAACCTGACGGGCGGCTGGCCATTGTTGTATGCGTTTAAAATAATTCCTGCTTTTTTGCGCGATTGGATTTATAACTGGGTTGCCCGAAACCGTTACCAGTGGTTCGGAAAAAAAGATGCGTGCATGATACCTACTCCCGAATTGAAGTCGAGATTTGTGGGGTAGTTTCATTTTGATCTTAGCGTTGCATCCACTAAACTGCATTCAAATTTCACACGCATGATTGCATTTGTTTTTCCTGGGCAGGGCGCCCAGTTTACCGGAATGGGGAAGGAAATTTACGACTCTAACCCACTTGCTAAATCACTTTTTGAAAAGGCAAATGATATTCTGGGATTCAACATTACTGAAATTATGTTTTCAGGTTCAGCCGAAGAGCTTAAACAAACCCGAGTTACACAACCGGCAGTGTTTATTCATTCGGTAGTTACTGCTTTAGCGCAAGATGCTTTACAACCACAAATGGTGGCCGGTCATTCGTTGGGCGAATTCTCGGCATTGGTTGCCAATAAAACACTTTCGTTTGAAGACGCATTGAGTCTTGTTTATAAACGCGCCATTGCCATGCAACGGGCTTGTGAAATCAATCCATCAACGATGGCTGCCATTCTTGGTTTGGACGATGCTAAAGTGGAGGAAATCTGCGCTTCGATAACAGAAGAGATTGTAGTGGCCGCTAATTATAATTGTCCCGGACAATTGGTAATCTCAGGTTCAATAAAAGGTATTGACATTGCCTGCGAAAAAATGAAAGTGGCAGGCGCAAAGCGTGCTTTACCATTACAAGTGGGGGGTGCATTTCATTCGCCTTTAATGGAGCCTGCCCGCGAAGAGTTGGCAGCTGCTATTCAGGCTACTAACTTTAATACTCCGGTTTGTCCGGTTTATCAAAATGTAAATGCGTTGCCTTCAACCGATGTGGCGGTAATCAAAAAAAATCTGGTTGATCAACTTACTGCGCCTGTGCGGTGGACGCAATTGGTTCAAAATATGGTGAAAGATGGCGGCCAGAAGTTTGCTGAATGCGGACCGGGTAAAGTATTGCAAGGCCTGGTTAAAAAAATTGCTCCACAGGTGGAAGTGTTGAGTTTATAATCCAGAAGGCTCAAACTAATTTAAGTACCTCCAATCTGTCCGCACATTCATCAAGTAATTGTTGCTGCGTTTTATTCAATACCGGATGAATAAAATCCGGAAGAACTTCAGCTAACGGCACCAATGTAAATCGCCTGAGGTGGAGGGCTGCATGTGGCAGTGTAAGTTTTGAGGTGTGATGAACCTGATCGCCATAGTAAAGTAAATCAATATCGATAATCCGGGCACCCCATTTTTTAAAACGCACCCGGCCCATTTCATGCTCAATGTTCAATACGATTTCAAGTGCATTAATGGCAGTGCCGGTATAAGGCATAACCACCACTTGATTTAAAAAGTCTGGCTGATCAGTTTCGCCCCAGGCTTTTGTGCTGTAAACAGAAGATGCAGTCTCAATTTTTCCTATCCGAAACTGCAGTAAGTCAATAGCTTTTCTTAACAACGCGCGGCTGTTCCCTTGGTTGCTGCCGAGTAACAATATTAGCGGGCTTGCGTTCATTCTTATGCCGAAAGATAGCGGGCAGTTTTAATTCCCGTTCTTCTTTCTGTAATTTTCGCGTCTTAAAATTCAATCCATGAACTTCTTCAAAACATTCCTGGCCTCTTGCCTTGGCTCATTACTGGCATTTATAGCATTGTGTGGCCTCGGCTTTTTTCTGTTGATAGGCATGGTAGCCAGTTTTTCAGATAGCAAAGATCAGGTTATCGTAAAAAGCCAATCGGTTTTACATCTTAAATTAAACGGTCCCATTACTGAAAATGAAATTGAAGATCCGTTTGAGGATTTGCCCATACCGGGTGCTGTTTCTACCACAGGGTTGCTTCCGCTAAAGCGGGCCATCACAAACGCCAAGAACGATCCAAAGATTGAAGGGATTTACCTCGACATAAATATGCTCATGGCTGGTTATGGTGTTGCCCGTGAGTTGCGCCAGGCGCTGTTGGATTTCAAAGAATCAGGTAAATGGATTATTGCCTACAGTGAATATTATACCGAGTCGGCTTATTATGTAGCATCGGCTGCTGATAAAGTGTATCTCAATCCGGAAGGTGAACTGGAGTTTAACGGTCTTTCGGTGGAGGTTTCATTCTTTAAAAAGTTGTTTGATAAGCTTGACATCAAACCTCAGATTTTCAGAGTAGGCGATTTTAAAAGCGCAGTTGAACCTTTTATGCTCGATCGCATGAGCGAGGAAAACAAACTTCAACTCAACGAAATGATAACCGATATTCACGGTACCTTACTTGAAGATGTGGCTGCTTCGCGCAACATTGAAGGTACCCGCTTACGCGAGATTGCCGACAAAATGCTGGTGGTTAATACAAAGACTGCTGCCGAATATGGTCTTATAGATTCATTGATCTATTTCGATCAGGTACAAGAGGAACTTCGTGCGCGGCTGGGCTTAGCTGAACATGAAAAAATCAATCTGGTAAAATATGGTAAGTACAAGCGCAGCTTCTCAACATCCAGTACTTCTAAAAATGAGATAGCCATAATTGTGGCCGATGGCGATATACTTTCAGGCAGGGCTCAAGAAGGTGTTATTGGCTCTGATACGTTTGCGGAAGAATTGCGTAAGGCTCGTACCAACGATCGCGTTAAAGCAATTGTAGTTCGAATCAATTCTCCAGGCGGTAGTGCGCTGGCATCGGATGTAATGTGGCGCGAGATTAAACTGGCAACCGAAGTAAAACCGGTAATTGCATCTATGTCCGACTATGCAGCCTCTGGCGGATATTATTTGGCAATGGCCTGCGATACGATTGTTGCTCAGCCCACAACTATAACCGGCTCAATAGGTGTGTTTAGTGTGTTGTTTGATATGAGTAGTTTTCTCGATAATAAAATCGGGATTACGTTTGAAGAGGTGAAGACGGGCGAGATAGGTGAGTTGATAACGGTTACACGTCCGCTTAATGCAGTTGAAAAAAACATCTGGCAAAGGAAGACCGAAGAAATTTATGAAGGATTTACTGCTAAGGCAGCTGAAGGTAGAGATATGCCTGTAGCTGAACTTAGAAAGATTGCATCGGGTCGGGTTTGGACCGGAGCCCAGGCTAAAGAACGCGGACTGGTTGATGTACTTGGTAACTTTGAAGAAGCAGTAGCTATTGCTGCCAAAGCCGCGGATTTAGGCGAAGATTATAAGCTCAGATACTACCCGGTTCAAAAGACTTTCCTGGAAGAATGGCTGGGTGGACTGGAGGAAAACGCGGAAACCCGGATGTTGAAAAAGGAATTGGGTACTAACTACGATACCTATCAATACCTCAAAAAACTGAAGAATTATCAGGGTAGCCAGGCCAGAATGCCGTATGAATTGGTAATAGAGTAACCAAATTGTAATGTAAGGTTACACCCCTGAAATGCTAAAAGAGGGGTATTTTCTTTAAATAACGACCAACTTCCCACGCATGGTTTTAGGAGGCTCCAAGCGTGGATATGGAATATTCATAGAGATGAATCTCTATTTTGTTGCTAATAATTGGAGGTATTTGCTTTCGCAAAACCTACTTCCCTCACATGAGGGAAAGATTATATAAAATGATAGCCGTAAACGGGTTACCTTGGTAACTGATTTTACTAGCGTTCTTTGAATTAATTAGTCCTTTAAAGCAAAGCCACCGCTGTTAGGGCTAATCTCTTTTTGAGCTACAGGCTTTGAAGTGTTAACAGATTTGAAAGCTACCAGGCTGGATACAGTGATCACAGCAGCTACTACTACGATAATTGATTTGGTCTTCATATTAATTAATGGTTGAGTGTTTCTTGTTTTATTGTAATTAACCTTCCTTGATTGGAGAGCCCCCGTTGTTATGAGTTTCGATTTTTGGAGCAACTTCTTCATCAGTACATGAGGTGAAAACAGTGACTGAAAAAGAAAGTAGAAGCATAAGTGCAATTATTTTTTTCATGGTTAGTAATTTAAAAGGTTAAATCAGAGTTGTATTATCCTTCTTTGATAGGTGAGCCACCGTTGTTATGAGTTTCTTTTACTGGAGCAACTTCATCATCAGTGCACGAAGTGAATGAAATGACAGAGACAGAAGCCAAAAGGATAATTGCGAATATTTTTTTCATGATAAGTTTTGGTTTAATAATTATTGGATTGAGAAGTGAATTTTTGTGACCGAATTATCCTTCTTTTATAGGAGAGCCTCCGTTATTATGGGTTTCAGTTTTTGGGGCTACCTCCTCGTCAGTACAAGAAGTTAATATGATAGCAGAGAAGGAAACAAATAGAATAATGGCGAGAAATTTTTTCATGGCTAAGGAATTTGTTAAGTGTGGGTTAAAAAAATATTTAGAAATTTGAATTATATTAGGTTTCAATTGTTTTTATCTATTGATGTTTGACAATGCAAAGGTGGTGGCTGTTTAGAACTTAATTTTTTTATTTTGATACGTCAACTTACATATGTGCCGTAACCTTTTTAAGTATTTTAAATTACTACTCCTTACCTGGACTTTGGTAGGGATTGACTCTTCTGACCTCCGGTCTCAGAACAAACAAAGAACAGACTCCTTGGAGAGTCTCCTTCCTAGTGCTAAGGATACAACCCGATACAACGTTTTAGTAAAATTGCATTTTGAATACCGTCCTGAATTTCAAAAAGCTTTAGATTATGCACGGCTTGCTTTCAATCAGGCGGAAGCCTTGGGTGATAGTGTTAAGATTGTGGAGAGCGGAAGATTAGTTGCTTATTCATTAGATGATCTTGGTAGGAATGATGAGGTGATTGAGATACTTAACCGGGTATTAGCAATCGCAAGAAGAAACGTTGCGCGCTATCCTGCATTAAAGCCACAAATTAAATTTATACTTAATAATGCAGGCATCTCCTATATGTACAAAGGTAATTATGATTCAGCACTCAGTTATCATTTTAAATCTCTAGAGCTTAGAGAAGAGGAGGGAGATAGCCGCGCCATAGGTAATTCACATAATAATATTGGTTTAGTTTATTTTAAACTACGGAATTACCAGAAGGCTCTTGATAATTACCTCCAAACTCTGGCAATAAAGGATGAGTTGAAAGATAGTTCTGACCTGGAGCGCATACTCACTAATATTGGCTTGTGTTATAATCAACTTCGAATGCCCGATGAGGCAATCAAGTCTGTTAAAAGAGCATTAGCGTTGTGCGGTGAGGAATGTCCGTCAAATGTTCTTAAGGAGGCCAATTTTGTATTGGGTTATGCATACCTCTATATTAATGACCTTGAGAATGCTCGTATTAATCTTAATAGTTCCCTTGAACGTTCTAAAGCACATAATGATTATAGATATTGGATTGAAAGTTTAGTGGGTCTTTCTAGACTCGAAAATAGATTGGGCAATTATGAGGCAAGTTTGGTACATCTAAATGAAGCAAATAGCCTTTCTCAAAATTCTGGTTTCGTTGAGTTATTGTTAGATATTTATAAGGAATCATTTAGAAATTACAGACTGATCGATGATTTTAAAAATGAAGCTTTATTTCAAACAAGATATATTGAATTAAAAGACAGTATTTATAGTGAAAACCTTCTCAAAAACCTGACGACCATTCAAACCAACTACGAACAGCGCGAAAATCTAAAAACAATCCAACTTATCAATGAAAACATCAGATTGAAAGATGAGCAAATTAGGCGGCAGCGTACCCAATACATCTTTATCGTAGTTGTTACAATACTCATTGCCTCATTAGCGGGTGTATTGGTTTGGGCGAATAGACGGCAACAAAAACATAACAATGCCCTAAGTGAAGCAAAACGCATTATCGAACGGCAAAATAAAGAACTGATTAAGACCAATGAAGAGTTGGATATACGGGTGCGCGAAAAAACTATAGACCTTGTAGACTCCAACACTATGCTACAAGATGTAAATGAAGAACTTGATAATTACATCTACCGCACAGCACATGACATACGCGGACCGCTAGTAACCCTTAAAGGTGTTTGTAATGTGGCGCAGATGGATGTAAAAGATCCGCTGGCACTGGATTATTTAAAGCGACTAGACCTTACCGCGGAAAAGTTGAATTCTATTCTTACCCGGTTGCTGATGGTAAGTCAGATAAACCATGCCGTACTGGTTACCCGCCCCGTAAATTTTAATTCGATTATGCAAGAGGTGCTGCGCAAGATTCAACATTTACCAGCACGAATGAAAATTGAATACTCAGAGGTTGACAATGTAGTCTTGAATTCGGATCCTGATCTGGTAGCCATTGTGCTGGAAAATCTGGTGAATAATGCTATCAAGTTTTATAATACCTCCGACCGTATTGATCCCTTTATTAAAATTGAAGTGGGCAAGTACGATACCGATCATGTTATGATGTCAGTGGAAGACAATGGAATTGGGATTGAGGCCAAAGACCGGGAACGGGTTTTTCACCTTTTTGTACGAGCCTCTGAGCGATCGGAGACTGGTGGTATAGGCCTTTATCTAACTAAACTGTCGGCACACAAACTGGGTGGTGAAATATTTTTGATGCACACCACCGAAAAGGGCAGTAAATTTCTGGTACTCTTCCCCAATAATCTACAACCTATTCTGGCTAAACGCGATGAAGATGAGCGCGATCGTCTTAAAGTAAAAGAGATGCGTGATAAAGCCGCAACAGAGACGGGCGGAAAAGATGCGTTAGAGCGCTACTATTCCTCCAGGCGTAGAAGCAAATAGCCACGTTTTTTCGGTATCATTTTGCATCTTTGTGGCCTGTTTTTAAACAGCCTCAATGAGTACAAATTATAATCGTTATACCGTTACCGCAGCTTTGCCATATGCTAATGGACCTAAACATATTGGCCATCTGGCTGGCGCATACATTCCTGCCGATGTTTATGTTCGCTACCTGCGCCTTACCGGCAAGGATGTAATTTTTGTTTGTGGCAGCGATGAACATGGTACCGCTATCCCTAACCAAGCGCTGAAGGAGAATACCACACCTAAAGCCATCATCGATAAATACGATGCGTTAATTCGCGATTGTTTCGGTAAGCTTGGTATGTCGTTCGATATCTATCATCGTACCAGTGAGCCTATTCATCACCAGACTTCGCAAGAAATTTTTCTTACCCTTTACAACAAAGGTTTACTTACGGAAGAAGTATCTGAACAATATTTTGATGCCGAGGCAAAAGTATTTCTGGCCGATCGGTACATAGTAGGGACCTGCCCCAAGTGCGGCCATACCAATGCTTATGGCGATCAATGCGAGAAATGTGGTTCTACCTTGAGTCCGCGCGAATTGATAAACCCTCGTTCAACGCTAAGTGGAAAAACTCCGGAGTTAAAAGAAACCAAACATTGGTATTTGCCATTAGAAAAATATGAACCCTGGCTACGCGATTGGATTTTGAAATCGCATCAGCAGGATTGGAAGCCAAATGTTTATGGGCAGTGTAAATCGTGGATAGAAGCCGGGCTTCAACCGCGGGCTATGACGCGCGATTTGGAGTGGGGTATAAAAGTACCTTTGCCGGATGCGGAGGGTAAAGTGTTATATGTATGGTTCGATGCGCCCATCGGTTACATCTCGGCTACGCGTGCACTTTTTGAAGAAGCTGCATCGGGCAAACTGAGATTTGCTACACCCCGAAGAGATTTTTCGAACGTAAAGGAAGACGACTGGAAAAAATACTGGCAAGCAGATGATACCCGATTAATACATTTTATTGGTAAGGATAACATTGTTTTCCATTGCATTATTTTTCCGGTTATGCTCCATGCATCGGGCGAGTTTATTGTACCCGACAATGTACCAGCAAATGAATTCATGAATCTGGAAGGCGATAAGATGTCAACCAGCAGAGGTTGGTCAATTGAAATGCATGAATACCTGGCAGATTTTCCGGACAAACCCGATGTGTTGCGGTATGCTTTGCTTACTAATTTACCCGAAGCGAAAGACAGCGAATTTACGTGGAAAGATTTTCAGGCGAAGAACAACAATGAACTGGTAGCTATACTGGGCAACTTTGTAAACAGAGCGGTGGTGCTTACGCAGAAGTATTTTGATAATAATGTACCCGAGCGAAACGCATTAACGGCAGTCGATCAAAAAGCATTGGATGAACTGAAATCTTATCCGGCAATCATAGCCACCTCTATTGAAGCATTCCGCTTCAGAGAAGCTACTGCTAACCTGATGGATCTGGCCCGCGTAGGAAATAAATACCTGGCCGAAACAGAACCATGGAAGTTGGCTAAGACAGATATGAGTAGGGTAGGTACTATTTTAAATGTGGCTTTACAGATTGCAGCTTCGCTGGCAATAGTTACCGAACCGTTTTTGCCTTTTACTTCGCGCAAGCTAAAAGAAATGTTGGGTGTAGCTGATCTTTCGTGGTCTGATGCCGGTAATGCAGATTTATTGAAAGCAGGAAGCAAGTTGAATGCTGCTCCGTTATTGTTCGAGAAAATTGAAGATGCTTTAATTGAATCTCAAATCAAAAAATTAATGGAAACCAAACAGGCGGTGGAGATTGCACAACAACCCGTAGTTCCGGCAAAGGCAGAAATTTCATTCGATGATTTTTCTAAAATGGATATTCGCGTTGGAAAAATTCTAAAAGCTGAGCGTGTTGAAAAATCCAAGAAGCTATTGAAGCTACAGGTAGATACCGGAATTGATGTGCGCACTGTAATGAGTGGTATTGCCGAACATTTTGCGCCAGAAGATGTGGTTGGTAAACAAGTTACTATTCTGGTTAATCTTGCGCCACGAAAAATAATGGGTGTTGAATCGCAGGGAATGATTCTGATGGCTTCTGATAAAGATGGTTCGTTGAAGTTGCTATCACCATCTGGTGAAGTAGCTCCGGGTTCGCAGGTGAGTTGATTAGAGCGAACTTACAATCTTTTCCCATTTGCGTTTTTGGCGGGCGTGGAAGGTATCCAAAATCAATTCTTGTCGCTCTTGTAGATATGTCTGTAACTGGGTAAGCGAAGGCCTGTTCTTTAGTTGTTCGTAGAACTCGGCATTGATAACTTCTATTTTAGAACGCTGTTCGGCATCCAGTTTTAATTCCTGTGCCCAGAAAGAAGGGTCGTACGATACATTTTCCTGCAACTCTGCTTCCTGACCGAAGAGTTGCCCAGAAAAAGCCCCAAACAGTAACGTAAAAAAAATCAGCCGTTTAATCATACTGCAAATTTAAGGAAGCGGGTTTAAAGGATTTCTATTCTGTTTTGCTTTTTAGACCAATTCAGGGATTGTATCGATAGAACGGGATTTGTTGTAACGAAAGTATTCCCTTTCCGGTTTTTAGCTTTTATTAAGAGGGGGTTAGCTAAAAAAAACCTTTAATTTATTGATAGTCATAAACTTTTTAATTTTTGATGAATTTGAGTTACTCTGTTTGTTGTTATTCGATCAAATTAAGGTGGCAAGATTTTCTGTAAGAAAACGATTGTTGGTCCAATCCAACTAAAGAAGAATCTACTCAAAAAAAGGCATTCCTGCAACAGCATACTTTTTCATTCCCTCTTCATTTATATCCACACCAATACCAGGTTTATCAGAAACAGTTATAAAACCGTCTTTGGTAAACTCACCATCAAACTTCACAATCTCTTTGAACATTGGATCCTTATGGAAATAGATTTGCCATTCCATAATCATAAAGTTGGGAACGGATGCACACACATGGGCACATGCCATCGCGCCCAGGTAGGAGGCAACCATGTGCGGAGCAAAGGGTACATAGTATAAGTTAGCTAAGTTGGCAATGCGTTGCCCTTCACCCAAGCCACCAGCTTTTTGTAAATCGGGCATGATAATATCCACTGCACCTTTTTCTAATAACGGCCTGAAGCCATACGCGAGATAATGATTTTCGCCTGCGCAAATTGGGGTACTCGTAGATTTTGTAATCTCGGCATAAGCATCCGCATTTTCGGCTGGTATGGGTTCTTCCAACCACATCAGGTTTAACGGTTCAAGAACTTTTGCTACCCGATGTGCTGTAGGTAAATCGTATCGCCCATGCATGTCGGCACAAATATCAATCTTATTACCAACTGCTTGCCGCGCAGCTGCCATCTGATCGTACATGCGTTGAATTTCCATTGGACTCGCAGTCCAGTTCCAACGGTCGTATCGGTTCGGATCATTCGCCTGATCTAAATCAAACTTAACGGCATTGAATCCCATCGACACAGCTTCTTTTGCTGACTTAGCAAAATCTTCAGGCTTTGGTAATTGATTTTGATACAACGCTGTATCCATATACACCCGAACGCGATCGCGAAACTTACCACCCAGTAATTGATACACGGGTACGTTCAATGCTTTGCCGGCCAAATCCCACAGCGCAGTTTCAACCGCACTTAATACAGCCACATAAACACCGGATTGTGCGCCACCAAAAAACGCAGCCTTTCGCAATTGTTCAAAAAGGCGATTAACATTAAGTGGATTTTGATCTTTCAGAAATCGCCCCATGCGTTGAACAAGTGGAAAACTTCCGGCAACGGCATCTACACCTTCGCCACAACCGTAAATACCCTGGTTGGTATGAATCTTAACAAACAATCCATTGCCACCACGGATGAAGGCACACTTCACATCAGTGATTTTTAAATCGGATGGCGCAGAAAGTTTGGAAGTTTTATCTATTGCATCTTCATACCCTTTACCAAATGTTGTAAAAGGAGTTGCAGCAGCGGTGGCAGCAACAAGCGCTGCTTTATTAAGGAATGATCTTCTGGAGGATGACATATTTTAAAAATTTAGATTCGAATAAATTACCACGTACGTTCTTTTAAAAATTCCTGTATCTGCTCTTTACCTACAGGTAATTCGTTGATGTGATCGTTCAACCATTTTGAAAAATCTTTTTCAATGTCATCCGACCATCGGGTATCAATTTGTCCGGCTGTATATTTTCCTTCGCGGATGCGTTGATGACCAAACAAATCTCTGAGTCTAACAATTTCAGATGTCTTTACTACGCGCTCGGCCAGATGGGGTGGAATAAAAACAACCAAACCCAGTTTGCCCAACACTACATCGCCCGGCATAACCGTTACATTTCGAATAAGTGTTGGTTTATTAATTCCAATAATCATGGTGTTGATGTCTTTGCCAGGGTTATGGTAGGAGGGATCATAACTGGTATAGAAAGATGTGAAACGTCCGATCTCTTTTAATCCTTCCAGATCGCGGATGGCGCCATCGTACACAATACCATTACCACTTTTAGCATAGATGGCATTGCCCACATTATCGCCAATAGTTGGACCGTTGAGTTTAGCACCGAACTGATTGGCTACATATACATCGCCTTTCACTAAAAGATCAACCGGCCAGGTATTTTGGCCGCGCTTTCCTTGCTTCTTCCCAAGTGAGTCAATTGCTTTGTGTATATCAGGGCGGCCCGGCATAAAGATGGCCGTTACTGCACGACCCACCAGCACACTATCCGGATTAATGGTTTGCCAGCCTTCAGCAATCTGGTATGAAAAGCCTGCATTTTTCATAGTAGCCCAGGCTTCTTCAATACTTACAGCTTTCATTCTGCGTAAAATATTGTCAGGAACTTTTGGTCGCCCATCCGGAAAACGTTCGCCTTTCCATTGCGGAGTAAGAAACAATAATTCTTCTTTTGAAATTTGTTGTGCATGGCTCTGAACAAATAGTCCGCACCAGACGAGAATGAGAAATGATATTTTTTTCATAGTTATAATTTTAGATTAAGATTTTATTTCATTTTCCGGAGGCCTACGGTGCCAATAAGAAGCTAGTATAGAGCCGGAAATATTCATTAAAGGCCCAAACACAGCCGAAGCCAGACCAACGGTTGCAATCTTTCCCATCTCTTTTGCAATGCCCGAAGCCAGGCCCGCGTTCTGCATGCCTACTTCAATAGCCACTGTGCGGCTATCGCGTTCATTCATGCGCAGCAACCGCGCACTCCAATAACCCAGTGTATAACCACATAGGTTATGAATTAACACCAATACGATTAAGATTGGCCCTATGTCTAACAAACTGTTTCGGCCTGTTGCTGTAACAAACGTAATTACCCCCGCAATGCCCAACATCGAGATATAAGGCATGGCTTTATCTAACCATTTAAATTTTCCGTGAAAGAGTTTGTTAAATAACAACCCCGCGCCAATGGGAATCATAATCATCTTGAAGATATCCCACATCATTTTAGTTAAGTCGATTTCGATAAATGTTCCCGCTAACAACTTCATAAGTAATGGTGTTACAAATGGAGCTAGTAAGGTGGTAATAGAAGTAATGGTAATGGATAGTGCAAGATTTGCTTTCGCGAGATAGTTCATTACGTTTGAGGCTAGTCCGCTGGGTGAGCACCCGATCAGAATTATTCCTGCTGCAATTTCGGGTGGAAACCCGCTGAGTTTCGCCAATGAAAATCCCAGCAAAGGCATAATGCTAAATTGTGTAACTACTCCAATAACCACGGCTTTGGGTTGCTTCACCACCGAAACAAAATCCTGAGCACTCATGGAAGTACCCATGCCAAACATGATAATCTGAATCAGTGGAGTGATGAGTGACATCAACTTAAAACCGCCCACTTCTGTTAGCGGTGACGGATAATACAGGGCCATTGTTACTACGCCAAAGATCATGGTAGAGTAACTAAAGCCTTTCAGTTTTTCTGAGCTTTGAAATGAAATACCCAATGCAATGAAAAATAGAATAAAAGCTGGCCCGGCATGTTCTATTCCGGTCCACATAGAAATGGCAAGCCCTGCCAAAAACGAAACGATGGCTATACCAATTGCGATTTTATAGAGTAATGGTTTCAAGTTGTTAGCTTTTTTGTTGAAGGTTGGCAATCATTTCAAACTCGTCTTCGAGTTTTAAACTCAGGCGTTCAAATAATTGGTAGTACTGGGCATACACTTTATGGTCGTGATGGCGCGGATGAAACGTTTCATAAAAGGTTACACTTTTGGCAGCTTCATCCAGGTTGCGATAAATTCCCATGTCGGTTGCCGTAAGTAGAAAAGCACCAAGACCAGCACTGTTTGCTTTGTTAATCGTGCTAACAGGCTTATTAAAAATATCGGCAATCAATTGCGAACAAAACGGGATAGCAGCAAAACTTCCATTTACAGATAGACTGGTGATGGAACGATGTTCCTCTACCATTTTTCCAATACTGTAAATCTCGTATAGGATACCTTCAATGGTAGCCCGTATAAAATGTTTCCGTTCATGTTTGATGTTAATTCCAAAGTAAGAACCACGAGCATTTGGATTCCACAACGGTGCGCGTTCGCCTAAGAGATACGGTAAAAACAACAGCCCTTCTGAACCTGATACTACATTAGAAGCTTCATGAATTAAACTCTCGATTGTATATTCTAAATCAAATGGCCCTTTAAATTCTCCAAACTGATTGGCGAACCATTCAAAGATTACTCCGCCACTATTGGTTGGGCCGCCTGAGATGTAATGATTCTCTGTAAGAAGGTAATTGAAGAAACGTTTCTTTTCATCGCGTAATACTTGTTTGCCCACTACGCGCACCGC
>Ga0075163_10001165_pt1 | contig 35154 bp, 25 predicted proteins | sample JI1023141ADNA_FD_71478 | JGI IMG/M metagenome (GOLD analysis project Ga0075163, IMG submission 71478) | Wastewater effluent complex algal communities from Wisconsin, to seasonally profile nutrient transformation and Carbon sequestration -... | ecosystem: Engineered > WWTP > Effluent > Algae...
GAAAACAAAAGCGTAAAGAATATTCAATAAAAGCAAAAACGATTTTTGAGGTTAATAGCCCTGTAGCGGCTTAGCTTATTTTCACCTCTCCGAAATTCCGTTTATCGCTGAACTAAGACATTCTCAGGAATCTTAATTGTTGAAAGAATTGATTCTGGTATTTGTAATGCTAAATTCATGGAATCAATTCTAAACCATTTAATTTATTTGTATACTCAAAATTTAATAGATACCATTGTAGAAATGGAACGGAATTTTTCGGATAAATGATGTTGCAGGAAAGTGTCCTTAATTTCCATAAGGGTAATTTTAGTTTACTTTAACCAGTGAAAAGTGATTTATAGAATTGTTACCTAAGACTGAAGTTAAACTACTCTAGAAGCCAAGTTCGAGCCAAATTTGGCTCGAACTTGGCTTCTAGAGTAGACGAAGAGTAGAGCTAGGTAAATCCATTCCTAAACGCAAACCTAAATTTGGTATCATTCAAAATATTTCCTAAATATATTTAGACAGTTAGCGACTTCGCGGCTTTGCGAGAATCCAACCGTAGAATAGAATCCGTAAATGCACAGTATTGTGAGATACCTGCTCCTTTTTTCCTTGCCGAATTCTAACCATTTATGGAAGCATAAAATCCGAGACATAATATGAGAGTAACGAGTCGAAGAAAAAAGAATACCGTTTCAGCAGATTTGCCTGGAGAAAATGGTTCTGTAAATAAAAAAGAATCCCGCGCTCTTGTAGTCATCGAACAATCCAAAGTCCGAAAGAAATACATTCAAGGTTGCAAAAGAACAATCAAAGACCTGGAAAAAGCAAAAAAAGAATGGGAAGACTATCAGAATGTAGATATTCCAAGCTATGAAAAATGGTTCAATGGAAACTTCGGCTCTGATATTTCCCAGGTAAGAGAAGCGCACGCAAAAGCGCAGGACTTACATTCTACTCTCCAGGAAATTCGCTATTGGATGATGAAAAAGAATCTTTCTCCCTATGACTCCTACAAACTTGTCATGGATAGAAAGGCAAATCCAGAAAAATATCGCGCAAGTGATGAAGCCGAAGCCGAGCGAGAAAGAAAAGAAGAGCGCAAATGGAAAGACCGATTTGAGCGAGATTTCTTTGGCGAAGAAGACAATTTTGAAGAAGAAGATTTTTTTGAAGAGGATGAGCCTTCCGAAGAAGACCTGCACAGGATGTTTGAAATGTTTATTGAAGCAAATCCTTCCATCAAAAGTAAAATGAAAGACAAAGGCTTCTATGACTTCATGTTTGAAAGATTCAAAGAGGATGTTCTCGGACGAAAATCTTCCAAATCTTCAAAAAATGGAAATCCTGTTTCCAAGGAAGACCAAATCAAAGCAATCTATAGGACACTTGTTAGAAAGCTTCACCCTGACTACCAGACAGAAACCTCCCCTCATTTAGAAGAGCTATGGCATGAAGTCCAGGAAGCCTACAAATCAAATGATTTAGAAAGACTTGAAACAATATTAGCTATTTCTAATATTCAAACTGGAGATTTTTCAGAGGAAATAAGCGTTTCCCAGATTTTAAATGTCCAGGCGGAATACAAAAACCAACTTAAATCGATTCGTGCTCAAATCCGAAAAGCCAAGAAGCGCGTAGAATGGGGTTTTTCCAAGGTAACAAATACCCAGCTACTCAGTAAGAAAATTAAGTCCGAATTGAAATCAGAATTAAACCAACATCTTTTTCATATCAAAGAATTTGAAAAACAACTCCAGGACTGGTCAAGACCAATGGTTAGAATTTCCAAGAACCGGTATATTTATGTTTAAAAATTCCCTATAGACAAACTAAAATATTTGCTTGACTCCGAAAAAGCCCTAATTACTATCTCTGAATCTGTTTAAAATCTTATATAAGCTGGTAATTTACTTTGAAAAAAACTGAATCTGAATTGAAAGATATCATCCAAAACTCCGTAAACAAAAACCAAGTTCTTAGTATGAAGACCTACTTATTAAGCGATTACGGGGAAAGTATTTTAAAGCTTATTGCAGCCGCCATTTTAGAAAAATTCAATCGTATGGATTTAATGGAAATCGCCTATTCTTCTGCTAAAGAATTAGTAATCAATGCCACCAAAGCGAATTTAAAAAGAGTTCTTTATAAGGAATTAGGATTAGATATCACCAATCCAGAAGACTACGACAAAGGATTAACCGAATTCAAAGGCAATCTTACAGAAGATAAAATCATGAACTACAAGCCTCTCTTTAAAAAGTATGATCTTCCTGTAACAGCTACTTTTTATTTTACTAAGGACGTTTTAAATATAAAGGTTAAGAACAATTTTCCCTTACTTCCCATTGAAGAAGAGCGCATCCGAGATAAGTTTCAAAAAGCGACTAGCTTTTCTAGTTTAATTGATTTTTTTATGGAATACGGTGACAGCACAGAAGGAGCGGGAATGGGAATTACCATGGTTGGAATCTTACTCGACCAATCCGGTATTAACAAACATAGCTTCAGTCTTTATTCTAGCGATAAATACAAAGAAACCGTTGCTAAAATCGAAATTCCACTACACGAAGGTTATATATCTAAACGCGAAATGTTCCAGCGGGAACTAAAAGAAAAAGGAATTACACCTGACGAATTTAGAAAATCTTTTACCTACAACTACAAACATTTTGATAAGATAAAAGTAGACTAGACTAAATACCACAGATTTGCACTCACCCAAAAAGGTCACAGAGAGTATTGACACATTCGATAAGCTTCCGCCCTGCTTCGCCCAACAGCCTAGCTATGTAGGTTTTATTAATTCTTTTCTCTGTGTTCTCGGTGTGCTCTGTGAGAAATTAATCGTTTTACACAGTCCCGATAGAAAATTAATTGCCTAATTCAAACTCCCAAGAAAGACTTGGTCTCGCTGAGGTTTTTACATGCACTTATTTTACCGTCTTTTTTGGATATTAAATATACTTTTCTATTTATTAGCAGCTTATTCTATTTTACCGCAAGATCAAAAAAAGCCAACTAATGAAAAGCTTCCGAAGAAAGAAAAAGAAAATCTCAAATCAGAAAAAGAATCCCTTCTTAAAGAAAAGGAAATTCTAGCTAAAGAAAAAGAAGACATCGAAAAAAATAAAGAATTTTTAGCCAAAGAAAAAAAAGAACTCGAATCACAAAAAGAAGATTTTCAAAAACAAAAAGAAGAATTCGAGAAAGCCAAAACCCTACAAGTTAAAACAGAAGAACCAAAAGAAGAAGATTTTTTCAAATTAGAAGAAGACATTTCCATCGTCTCAAAAAAAGTCGGGCAATCAGAAAATACAAGTAAAACATCCGCCATTGTTTCTGTTTACAATAGACAAAAAATTTCCGATTCGGGTGCAAGGAACTTAGCAGATATTTTAAAACAAGCTCCGGGTGTAGAAATTTCTTACGATCAATTCGGCTCTTATAAAGTTGCCTTTAGAGGAGTCCAGTCTAGCTCTGGAGTACTCATGTTACTGGATGGTCACCGCATAAATAATTTTTATGATGGCTCTACTTTCTTAGACATTAGAGCAGATGCAATCGAGAAAGTAGAAATCATTCGAGGTCCGGGATCTTCAATTCACGGAACTAACGCATTTGTTGGAGTAATAAACGTTGTTACCCGCAGTGCGGCTAAGAACGATAAATCGGGAGGCCATCTATCAAGTAGACTCGGTCAATACAATACGTTCGAACCTACTGCCTATTACAATCTCAAGCTGGGCGAAGAATGGAGACTTGGCACATATGCAGGATATTTCGAATCTAAGCGACCCGAAGTCCATCTTCCTTTTGATCAATCCTGCACAAGTAGTGAATACAAAGTTGGAAATTGCACAAGAACGGCAATACCACAACCTTTAAACTCTTCTGTAAAAACGAATGATAGAAAAAAACAAACGAACCTGTTTATCACTTTAAAAAAAGGAGAAAGTTTTTATATTAAAGGAAAAATGTTACGTCAGGAAAGAGGTCCCAATGTAGGGGAATTAGGAAGTGTAACTCCTGATTCACAACTTGGATTTAATTTACTCACGGCCGATCTTGGAACTGAAAAACTTGTTATCACCCCAACCTTATCTATAAGTGGAAGAGTTTATACAGATTCTTATTTAAGACGGGATGAAGTTCAAGTTGAAAGACGGGATTATCTAGCTCACTTTGGATCTAGTCCAATTAAAAAGAGCGGTTACCAATACCAAACCGCAGGAACAGAAGTTATTCTTCAATACAATCCATTTTCCCAGGTTTCCATTTTATTAGGTGCTCAAATGGAAAGGCTCACATACAAAGATGCATTCATAAAACAAAACTACATTGGAGGTAACACTTCCACTCTTTACCCCGCATTTTATGACTATGATAATTTAACCACAGATGTAAATGATACAACCCTTCAATTTTTAACAACTGGAAAGGCATCCATTTCTGATCCGGATAATTTAAGGAAAGGAAAAACAAGAACTAGAAATATCCATGCTCAGTTTATAAATTTTCACTGGGAGCCTGTAAAATGGCTTTCCATTACTTCTGGCGTTAGGCGCGATACCTATTCTGATTTTGGAAGTACAATCAATCCAAAGACAGGACTTGTAATTACTCCTTTTGAGAAAACAAAGTTTGGCAGTTTATCCTTTAAAATTTTATATGGCTCTGCGTTTCGCGCCCCTACTTTTCAAGAATTATACGATAAGAATCAAGCATTTCAACAGGGTGGAGTTTTTGGAAATGGAACACAAAGATTTCAAACCTTTGGACAGGCAGGATATGGAAATTTAAAACCTGAAACCATTCGAACAGGAGAAGTGGGAATGGAATACCAAACACCCTACAAGCCGTTAGTCTTTCAGGTAAATTATTTTTACACAAGAATTTATAATAATATAGAAGGAGTAAACACAAGCGGTGCTTTTCCGGGTAAAACAGATATATATCGTAACCTGAGAGGTAGAACTATCATCGGTTCCGAAGCTGAATTTAAATTAAACTACACTTCTAGAAATTATATTTTTCTTAACATGTCCTGGTTTCAAGCGATTGATAATGGAGGAATGACTCCTGGATTAAATGCAGACAATAAAACATTTTTAACAAATATTCCGCAGGGTAGAGCTAACCTTGGAATCAACTGGGAGCTTACTAAATACTTTGTGTTAAACAATACAATCTGGGCCTCTTCAGAAAGATACTCAAACGCTAGGTTTCCATTTGAACGAATTTCAACTAGAGGATTCAGGTTTCCGCAATATCATATTTGGAATGTTAGCCTTGCTACAACCGAAGAAGTATTGACGAACATGGAATTTAGACTTAGTATTTTTAATTTGCAAAACTATAAATTATATGATGAATCAAATACTGCAATTGAATCCTACTCTAACCGTGCGATTCCGGCTGCCTATATATTTCAAAGATATATAGAGTTTAAAATGACCTACTTCTTGTTGTAATTTCTTTTTAAAGGAGATCAAAATGAAATTTTTTTATATTTTAATTCATGTCCTATTTTTTTTTACTGCGTGTATTCAAAAACAAAATGAATTTGATGATAAGACCGTACTTTTATCAACACTTGCAACACAAACGAGTGGAGCACCAAAAAGCTTTGGCCTAGACTTACTGGTTAACAGTCGTTTATCTCGCGGATGTGAAACTAGGTTGGGCAATTTATTAGCCGATTCTAATGCTTATAAAGCAAATGCTACCTTAGGTTTTTACAATGGTGGAAATATCAGAGATGAACAGGGGATAAAAGCAATTTACCCAACTGGAATAATTCCAAAGGGAACTATTCCAACGCTTGATTTAATTCGTAAGTTCATTCCATTCACCGGCGGATTAGTTAGGGTTAATATGCGTGCTTATAGAATAAAACAAGCTTTAGAATCTGCTTCAGGACGACTGAATGCTCAAGCAGAACGGAATACAGATGATCAAGATTCTGACGGGCCAACACATGGCAACTGCTGGTTAAACCCGCAGTCAACAGGCTCCGGTAGATTTTTTCAAGTAAGTAGTAAGATGCAAATCGAAATAAATCCTCAAGCTTCTGTTATAGTAGTATCAGGAAGTGCTGCTTCCAATACTCTACTTATAACCACAGAAGGAAAAAGAGTAACTCGCATCATAATTGATGGAGTTCTACTCTATAATAATTCTACGGGAGATATAAATTCTGGTTGGAGTTCAAGTAGCACCTCTTGCATTATTAAGGGAATAACCTTTACTTCGAGTGCTGCCTGCAACTTCTACTCTCTTGGAGTTCAAAAATTTCAATACGATGGTGGCGACTCTAACCCTTCATTAAATCCAAATATGTTAGAGGTTAATAATGATGGATCTGTTGTTCTACTAGATTCTGGAATTGCCTCTAGTCTCGATGATGCTTCGATTTTTTATGAATACATGCAAACATTTACAACAGGACCGGCAATGCCTAAAATTTCGAATCGGATTATAATGCCGTAGGGTTAATGAATTCAACACTTAGAAGAGAAAAATCATCCATTAAAGATCCACGTTTTTCAATTGCGGCAAGAACTCCATGTAAATCACCATTAGCCTCTTCTAAGCATTCTAGAAAGAATTGATCATTGGAATTGATTTCTCTTTTTGCTGAATCTTCACTCAAAAGTAAAATATCATCTTTTCCATCCGATCCAAAAAGTAATTTATCATGACGCCTTAAAAGAATCTTTTTTATTTTTAAATCATTGTTACGAATTTTTTCGTATGCAAAGCTCTCTCCAATTTTTTGATTTAGAGATTCCTCTTCTTCTAAGAAACTTGCCTTTCCATCTCTGTAAAGTATTAGAGGAGGATGACCTGCATTTAAAGATATTAAACTTCCCGTCTGATCATCAAGGAGTGCGAGTATACAAGAGACACTCATTGTTCCCTGCATAGAATAAAAAACTTTTACTAGCTCGATATAGCAATCTTCTAGCCATTCTTCCGGCTTTGTAATTTCATTTAGATGGTCTGTGTATTGAGTTCGATTTAGAATAGATCTGATGACTGAACCAAATATCAAAGCACCGCCTGCCCCCTGCATTGACTTACCCATTGCATCAGCGTTACATAAAAAACGATAATTTTTATTTCCAAGTCGTAAGTTATCGGCTAATACGAAGTCACCGCCAATCTGAGAAGCCGAATTCCTAAATTCGAATTTCATTTTTTGATTTAATAAGTAATCAATTTTTACATTGCTATTTTCTATGAAATTTCCAATGAGAGGTTGAAGGAGATTAGCCGTTAAATAATAATCACCTTTTTTTTGTTCATGTAAAATATTTACTTCATGCAAAACATTTTGAAGTTCTCTCGTTCTTTCTTCTACTTTTATTTCTAGATTTTGATTTAATTCTCGTAAAGAAGAACTGTAACTTTTTATACTAACTCGCATTTCATCGAATGCATCAGCCAGGAGTCCAATTTCATCATTCGATAAAACTTCAATCTTATAATCGAAGTTTTTATTCTGCATTTCTTCTGTTGCACTTTTTAGGTTTAGAATTGGTGTTGAAAAATGTAGCGAAAAGCGAATACTTATGAATACCCCCAGCATGCTAAAAAAAACAATCATAGCAACTGCTATGAGAATACTTTTTAATAAAGACAAATTAAGATATCTTGTTGTTAACCCGATTCGAAGTTTTGCTATTGTTCGATCCCCTGCTTTCACTAATGACATTACATCAATGCACTCCATGCCATTATGTTCTAGTTTTCTGATTTCCATATTCTCGACATTTCCATCTTCTTCGGCGAAGATTTTAGAAATTACTTTATCATTGCTTTCCGAAAGATTGGGAGATGCTAAAGTCTTATCTCTACTTACAATAATTCTTCCATCATCGGCTTCTAGAATTACATATACAATTTCCCGGTCATTCTCAACTAATTCAGTTGCACCTCTTTCTACTTCAGAAAAATTAAAACTTGCTATCAGGTTTTCGGAAACTAAAGCCATGCTTCGTGTAATCATGACTCCTCTTTTTACGAGGGAACGTCTTAATTCGGAAAGCAGCATCATAGTAAAAAAAATACTTGATATAGTTAGCAAAAGAATCACCACAAAGGAAATTGTAAGTGTCAATTTACTCTTAATGCTCTTGCTATCTCTAAATAGGGATGATATCAATGGAATACTTTTCATACTTATACTAATTAAGCCTTTTTTTAGCTTGAAGATACAATGTTATACTGACAAGGATTTTTTCCTTGCAATATCCAAATAGATTCTTTTTTATTGAACTACGTCAAGAAGATATAAAAATGTTCCAATTGAAAAGTTATATTAAAATAATAATCGCGATTTTACTTTTAAATTTTTCTGCTTATGCAGAAGAATTTAATATTATTTATTTTGATCCAGATGGAAATCTCAGAAACATTACCAGTTTACAATCAGAAGGGAACAAATACTTTCAGTCCTTCTCACCTGATATAAATTTTTATGTAATTGCAAGCGAACAAATTTTAAATACAGAAATGGAACGTCTTAAACCACAATTTATGATTGTTCAATCTTTGTATTATTCTAGACAAAAAACAAGTCTAGCATACAAACCCTATTTTATTTTTTTAACAAAGGACAATTATTTTTACCATAAAAAAATAATTACGATGAACCCAGAAATTAAAACACTCGAGGAACTTGATAAAAAAGTTGTAGCATCAGCTCTACCAAAAGAAATCACAAAGGAACTAACCGGTGGTGAGAGAAATTGGAAGATTCTAACTGTTCCTAAAGATATGGATGCCCTGATGGCTCTCAAATTTAAACAAGCTGATGCTGCACTTGTAGCAGAAAATAGTCTTGAATCATTTAAAAAGCTAGACCCAACAGACTCTCAAAGTATTATTCCCATTTTTACAACTAAAAGTATTTTTTTACCACTTGGAGTTTCAACCAAGTATACTACAAACAAAGAGATGGTTACAAAGTTGACAGAATTTATGAAAAAGATAAAGACGGATGCCAATGGTTCCAGTTTTATTAAGATGATGAATTTTGATGATATTTCCGATAATAAAAAAACTTTAGGGATGGTACCATAGTATGAGAATCCAAATCATATCCAGTATAATTTCCCTTCTGTTTCTTTCCTGTCAAACTCCAACTCGAATGCTAGAAGGAATGAAATTTCAACCCGGCAAGAAAAAAATATTTATCTTAGTTTCAGAACAAATTTCTAGCTTTGAAGTAGTAAAAAAATCATTCATGGATGAAGGTAAAAATGATTACCAATTTCTATCTCTAAACCTTGATGGAAACTACGACGGCATAGATCAATTACCCGCTCAAGTCAAAAAACTAAATCCAGATTTAATTCTTTGCATTGGCTCAAAATCCCTGGAAAGCCTCGCTGGAAAAGTAAGAGATATTCCTATTTTGTTTGCGATGGTATTGGATTATCAGAAATTTCATCCTGAGAAATACGGGAACATTGCAGGTGTATCTCTAAACATTCCACCAGAAACTGTGTTTTACAATTTTAAAAATTATTTTGGAGAAATAAATAACTATGGAGTTATTTCAAGTCGTGACTATATTCAAACTTTAAAAGAAAACAAAGAAAGACTTTCTAATGCAAATATAAATCTAACAATCAATGAAACAAATAGTCCAGAAGATGTCCCGACCAAGTATGAATCGATGAAAAAATACATACAGGCTCTCTGGATGATTCCCGATCCAAAGGTTATTTCCGAAGAAAGCTTTTTATTCCTTGTAGACAGCACTATCTCCGACAAAAAAAGTTTCATAGTCTACTCTGAACAATTCGTAAAAGCGGGTGCCCTTTTTAGCACTTCTCCCAATTATGCAACAATTGGATCCCAGCTTGCCATTAAATCACAACAAATTTTAGAAGATAAACAAAAGCCATCTCAAGTAGGCATTTCTCCAATCATAGGAACCTTTTTAACTATCAATAAAACAACAATGAAGAAGCTAGGTCTTAACATTCGAATGGATGGTATCGACCAAATCTTTGAATAATCTATCCATATTCCGATTGCCTCCTTTAAAGTGACCAAGAGTATGGCAAGAAGGAGCACGGAGAACAAGCATGGAGAAAGATAGACTTCAATCAATTGCAAACTTAGCAAAACTACGCTTTGAAGAGTCCCAACTAGAAGGGATGCTTTCCGATTTTAACAAAATCATGGCGTATGTAGACAAAGTAAAAGAGCTAGATACTAAAAGCGTTACAGAAGAAGAAATCTACGAATGGTCAGAAAATAGAGTTCGTCCTGATATTCTAGGTCAATCCATGACCAGAGATGAAATTTCAAAAATAGCACCTAAATTTGAAAATGGATATATCGTTGTTCCAAGGGTAATAGAAACATGATTCATAAAAAATACTCTGAAATTAAATCCTTATTAAACGAAAAAAAAATTACCTCTTTTGAGCTTTGCTCTTTGTATTTAAAAAGAATTGAAGAGAATGATTCCAAGATTAAAGCATTTTTATACTTAAATAAAGAAAAAATTCTACAAGAAGCGGCTAATTCAGATAGCCGCAGACAGGTGGGAAAACAACTTTCCGAATTCGATGGAATTCCAATTGGAATTAAAGATAATATTTGTATCAAAGGAGAACGTGTTTCCTGTGGTTCAAAAATTTTGGAAAACTTCATTTCTCCATACGATGCAACTGCCATTACTAAACTTCGTGAGAAAGGATTTATTTTTTTTCCAGGGCTTAATATGGATGAATTTGCAATGGGCTCTTCTACTGAAAATTCCGCGTATCAAATTACGAAAAATCCATTTGACACAACTAGAATTCCGGGTGGTTCAAGTGGAGGCTCTGCAGCGGCTGTTGCTTCTTCTATGCTTCCGATAGCTCTCGGTTCTGATACCGGTGGGTCGATACGACAACCGGCTGCGTTATGCGGAATCTTTGGTCTTAAACCTACTTATGGTAGAGTCTCACGTTATGGATTAGTGGCATATGCATCTAGTCTCGATCAAATCGGTCCCTTTTCAAATGATCCAGAAGGTATAGCTGACGTTTTATCCGTATTATCCGGTGCTGACTTAAATGATAGCACAGCTTCCCAGGAAAAACCTTTTGCTGTTACTGATCTATTAAACTCCGATGTAAGCAAATTAAAAATTGGAATCATGGCAAACGAGGGAAACGAATGGAGTCAAGATGTTAAAGATAATTTCCATAAGATAATTGATGTTTTGCGCAGTAAGGGTGCTCAAATTATTGAATTGGATTTTAGTATTCACTCCTATTCAATTCCAATTTATTATATTATCGCAACAGCTGAGTGTTCTTCTAATCTTTCCAGATTTGATGGAATTCGATATGGGTATAGAATTGAAGACCCTAAAAAATTGGAAGATGTATATGTAGAATCGCGAAGCAAAGGTTTTGGAGATGAAGTAAAGAGAAGAATTTTACTTGGAACTTTTTCTCTCTCTTCTGGCTACTATGACGCCTACTACGGGCAAGCTCAAAAAGCAAGAGTTCTCATTAAGAGAAGCTACGCAGAATATTTTAAACAAGTAGATTTTATTTTACAACCAACTTCTCCTACCACAGCTTTTAAAGTTGGAGAAAAAACAAAAGACCCGGTGCAAATGTACAAGGCTGATATATTAACAACCAGTGTAAATTTAGCTGGCTTACCGGCTATTAGCATTCCTGCCGGAGTGGATAAGAGCGGTTTACCTATCGGGCTTCAAATTACGGCCAATAAATTCGAAGAAGCTAAACTACTTTCTTTCGTAAAAGAATTATCTTCTTTAGATGAGTGTAAGATTAATTTGCCGGAGACAATTCAATGAATGAACTCACCAAACGAGTGATTCCCTGTTTAGATGTCAAGGGTGGAAGAGTTGTCAAGGGAATTCAGTTTGTGGATTTACGCGATGCCGGCGATCCAGTTGAATGTGCTATCGCTTACGAAGAGCACAAAGCAGATGAGCTTTGTTTTTTAGATATTACAGCATCTAGTGATAGAAGAGAAATATTAATTCATCTTGTTGAATCCGTTGCGAGTAAAATTTTTATTCCGTTTACAGTCGGTGGCGGAATTAACTCGGTATCCACTGTAAGAGAAGTGTTAGTGAGAGGAGCTGATAAAGTCTCCATTAACACAGCAGCTTTTGAAAATTCAAAATTATTAAAAGACGCGAGTGAAATATTTGGCTCGCAGTGCATTGTTTGTGCTATAGATGCAAAGTTTCACCCTGTGAGAAAAAGGCACGAAGTCTTTTTACACGGCGGAAGAACAGAAACCGGAAGAGAGGTTCTAGATTGGGCAAGCGAAGCAGAAGCAATGGGTGCCGGCGAAATCCTATTAACCTCCATGGACAGAGACGGAACTAAAGATGGCTTCGATATTCCTCTTCTAAAACAAATTACTTCTAACTTAAGAATTCCTATCATTGCCAGTGGTGGAGCGGGTAATGCCGAACATCTTGTAGAAGCAATTTTACGCGGCGGTGCAGACGCAGTTCTTGCAGCTTCCATATTCCATTTTAAAGAACAATCAATTCTAGAAGTAAAAGAAAGCATGAAAGAAATGGGAATTCCTGTTCGCCTATGATTTCTTTTTTGTGGATTGATTTTTTAGTTATTTTTTTATTCTTATTTTTTTCTCTTTTTATTCCCTACTTATTTTCCAAAAAAGAATCTACCATAAAAGGTCATTTTCAGGCTAGCGGGAGTATGTCCTGGTTTATATCAGGAACAGCCATGGTCGCGACCACTTTTGCGGCAGATACACCATTAGCCGTAACTGAACTTGTCGCAAAATATGGAATATCCGGCAATTGGCTGTGGTGGTATGGATCAATAAGCTCCATTGCAACCGTTTATTTTTTTGCCCCTCTCTGGAAAAAATCCGGAGTTCTAACGGATGTAGAATTAGTTCATTTAAGATACAGCGGAATCGGAAGTGATATACTTAGAATTTTTAAATCAATCTATCTGGGTTTTTTTATGAACGTTTTAATTTTAGCCTGGGTAAATCTCGCTATGTTAAAAGTAGTTGAAGTTCTAATTCCAGGATACTCTGCAAAATTAATAGTCAGCGGATTATTCTTATTTGCCTTTTTGTATACAGTTTATATGGGCTTAAATGGAATTTCCATTGCCGATACATTCCAATTTTTCTTTGCAATGGTCGGTTGCATTGTGCTTGCTTATTTTATTTTATCTATTCCTGAAGTGGGCGGAATTTCTGGATTAAAAGAAAAATTACCTGCTTCTTATTTTAATTTTATCCCTGATTTTAATAATCCATCTACGAAAGAATTTTCAGTAGAATCTTTTCTTTTATTTATCGGGGTGATATGGTGGTCAAGTTGGTACCCGGGAGCAGAGCCAGGAGGGGGAGGATATATTGCACAGAGAATTTTAGCGGCTAAGAGCGTTAAGTCTTCGCTACTTGCCTCGCTTTGGTTTACAATTGCCCATTATTTCGTAAGACCCTGGCCCTGGATATTAGTAGCTTTATCAAGTGTGATATTATTTCCTAACTTACTTCCCGACGATAAAGGAAAAGGTTACGTTCTTGTAATGACTAAGGGTGATTTGCCGCCAGGTCTCTTAGGGCTTATGATTGCGGTCTTTATGGCAGCCTATCTCTCGACGATTGCAACTCATCTTAATTGGGGCTCTTCTTATTTAATAAACGATCTTTACAAACCGTATATAGCAAAAGAAAAAGCGGATACTCATCATTTAACTGTGAGTAAATTGTTTCAACTTTTAATGATGTTTACTTCTCTTATCATTGCATTTTATTTTATAAAAACAATTTCCGGTGTCTGGCAGTTTTTATTAGAATGCGGTGCAGGAGTTGGCTTTGTATTAATACTGAGATGGTATGTTCCAAGACTCAATGCCTGGTCAGAATTAACTGGCTTTGTAGCGCCTGTATTTTTTTATTCCTTTGCTCATTTTATTTTAAAATTAGAATCACCCTACTCTGTTTTATTTACAGTTTCAGGCGTAATTGCAACTGTTCTTATTGTAACAAATTTTACAAAGAGTGTTGAGTTAGAGCAATTAAAACTTTTTTATGAAAAAATTAATCCACCGGGTATTTTTTGGAAATCCTGGGCGAAGAAAAATAACATTGTTATAACTCCATTTGAAATAAGTTTACTGCATTCATTAGTTCTTAGTATAACTGGAATTATTTTAATCTTCAGTGGACTATTCAGTCTTGGAAATCTTATTTTAGGAAATTATGATAGCCTAGTTCTAAGCGTTTCTTTATTGATATTTTCAATTGTCCTCACCTTTCATTTGTTTCCAAGAAATTTGGATGATTCGTTACGAAGCGATAAAAATACGTAATTTTATTTGACACCAAGCCATAGAATAAAATCATAACTATATTCGCATGTCTGGCGTCGTGGCCAAGTGGCTAAGGCATGGCTCTGCAAAAGCTTGATCCCCGGTTCGAATCCGGGCGACGCCTAGCAAGTCATAATTAGCAAAGCGAAAAGTTTAGAATAACTTGCCTAGGTGGTGGAACTGGTAGACACCCAGGACTTAAAATCCTGTGAGAGCAATCTCGTGCGGGTTCGACCCCCGCCCTAGGTACCACAATTTTCTCTGATTTTCAATCAACCTATAAATAATTTTTTAATAATAAAAAGAACCTTCCTCTCGATTTGTTCAATTCACGGATAATTAAAATTATGCGTTACCTAATTACCGATTTTTTCACTTCCCACTTATTCAGTTGACAATCAAATTTTGTAAATAAATTATACTCGAAGGAGAAGATGAATGAACCCAATCCAATTCCCTGTTAGAGCTTTCCTTGCATTTATTTTTTTTGTTTCGATACTTCCTGCAGAGGAAGAAGAAAATATTCTATTTTCCACAAAGGGAAAAAGTCCCACCTATTCCAAAGTAAAATATGATAAGTATGGAAATAGAAAAAGCATTTCATTTGTAAAAGTGGATGAAGACAGTGAGCATCTGGTCGAAATGGAAGGACTTGCGATTGCCAAAATCAAATTCGATGAAAAGACTAAGACATTAAAAGTAAAAGAATACGACATCGATCAAAATTTACTTTTTACAAACAAAGTTAAAATTTTAAAAGATGGTTATGAATTACTTACTTTTCTTGGAAAGAAAAAAAATGGAAAAGCAGTTTTTAAAAAAATTCTATATGATATTAATGGAAATAAAATTGAAGAAGAATTTTTAGATGAAAACAAAAAACCAAATAACAATAAAAACAAAATCTCAAAGATAAAATATAAATACAATTCAAATGGAAAAAAAATCTTAGTTGAATACTTTGATACAAAGGGCAAATACACAGAAGACCCAACGGGTATCGCAAAATATGTATATATCTATGATGCGAGGGGAAATAGACTTACTTCCAATTTTTTGGGAGAGAATGAAAAGCCAAAAGAAAACAAAGAAGGTATAGCAAGCGAATCGTTTACTTATGATTATACTACATCCGAGAAAGGAAAGCTTATTTTACAGGAATCCTTTGATAAAAAGGGACTTCCGAAGAACAACTCGAAAGGTATATCTAAAACTATTTATAATTATGATAGTAACGGAAATAAAATTCTTACCGAATTTAGAGATGCAAATGGGAAATTAAAAGAAGACCCAAAAGGCTTTGCTAAGTATATTTTTGAATATGCAAATGATGGATCTGTAAAATTAGAAGAAGAATATGGCAAAGACGGCAAATTAAAATTAGACCCGGCCGATGGAATAGCACGAACTACTTCAGAAATAGAAACGAAAGAAAATAGCATAATAAAAACTACAAAATTTTTTGATACAGAGGGAAAACTTAAAATAAATGAAGTCCTCGAAGTTGCGATTGTAAAAACCACAACAACACTTTCTAAAGAAGGAAAAGAAATAAGAACAGAATATTTTGATACGGATGGCAAGCCAAAGTTTAGTGGCGAAAATTATGCAATCATGAATCAAAAATATGATCCAAAAGGAAACCAGGTTTTAGAAGAATACTTTGATGGTAATAACAAACCTGTAAATTCTAGAGACGGCTACGCAAAATATACCGCAACCTTTAAAGATAAAGACATGCTCTCCGAAGAATACTTTGATATTAACGGTAAATTAATTGAAGGAGACGATGGATTTGCGAAGCAAATTAGATCTTATAACTCTTCTGGAAAATTAGTTTCAATTGAAAACTTTAATTCAGAGAATCAACTTATCGAAAGCAATTTGGGTTTTGCAAAGATGATAGTAAACTATAACACGGATGGAAATAAAACGGAAGAGTTATATTTAAATTCTAAACTTGGAGCAGTTAATAATTCAGAAGGAATTAGTCGCGTTAATTATCAATACAACAAATCCTGTCTTTCAAAAACAGCAAAAGAAGAGGAATGTTATTCTTTAGTTCAATACTATGATTCAAATTCAAAGCCCTGTGAAAATAAAAAACAAATCTCAAAAACAATTTCTCTTTTTGATGAATCAGGAAGAGTAAAATCAATTCAGAATTTCCACGCAGATGAAACAAGGCATAGCAGGCATACTTACTCGTATGAATTTGGAAATAAAAGAGAAATAGCCTGGGAACTTTTCAAGAAAAACATTCTTTCAAGAGCAGTTTATTATATTTACCTTCCAAACCCCGGTTTCAATTCCAAATCCATACTTAAAGTCACTCTCAATCGATTATATAGACCAATTTCAATAAAACTGAGCAAATGAAACCAAAAAAGACTTGCATTTATCTGGGATAGCAATAAATTACACGAATTCTAGAATATTATTCTGGACTAAGTCACATTAGGATATTTAGGTAATAAATTAGAAATGCAAACTATTGTAATTATTGATACAAACGAACCAGAAGCAAAAGATATTGATGCTTTCTTACAAAGTTATAAATATAAAACTGTAAGAATTCATGAGATCAAAAAAGGGATTGAATTAACAAAATCCGTTTTACCGGAATTAATTGTAATCGCAATCGAATCCAATGATCGCGAGACTATGGCAGCCCTTCTCGCACTGCGAAAGGACCCGATTACAAAAGACATTCCAATTATACCGACGATTCGCTCTAATGATAGGAACCTGCTGGAGAATATTCGAAAGACAGGAGTTCATGATTATTTCGTCAAGCCAGTAAATAAGGTTAAATTCATCGAAAAAATCAAAAGCCTTCTAATCGTAGCAAGAGAACAAAAAAAAGATAATATCATATTTAGAAAGCACCACATCGTAATCGAAAATCCAACAGACACGATTACTTTGATCTCTTTTAAATCAGGAATGAAATATGTTTTACCTGAAATTAGAAATATTTTTAATCCTGAATTTCTAAAAAGCCTGATACCAAAAAGTGTGAGTTTGGATATTCGTGATTTGCCGGATCTAATTATGGATGAACTTCATATTATAGAAAAAATTATAGCTCTCTTTGGTAATAAGAAAATTTCCATCATCGCCGGAAAACATATGGGGTTTATCATTGCTTCGAGTAATCTAGAAGATACTACAAATTTATTTTTATCCCTTGATGACTATGTAGCTTTTTTAAAGAAGCAGGCTACAACGCAAACTACTTAATTGAATTCTATGATACCAAATGAGAAATTGATATTCAAAACGATTCTTCAATTTCCATTTGGTGTAGAAAGATAGACTAAAATTCCTAAAAAATTCTATTTATCACTAAGACGTCTTAAATAATCTGCTATTTCTTTTTCCGAAAACTTATCTGCCCAGGAAATCGCAGTAAAATGATCGTTATCCTCAATATCAACATCTGCATCAAAATCAAGTAATACAGTAACAGACTCTTTGTGTCCTCGGCGGGCTGCATACATCAGGGCAGTCTTTCCGGTTTTGTCCTGCGAGTCTACTTTTGCACCTGCTTTTAAAAGTAGACTTAATATTTCCTTATTTCCATTTCTAGCAGCGTGCATAACAGCCGTTTGCCCATTTTTATCTACGGAATTTACATCCGGTTTAAAAAAGAAAACATATTTTACTCTTTGTAAATCTCCTACCATTGAAGCATTGAGTAATTCTTTATTGGCATCGGCTCCTACAAAATAAGGCTCTTCTTTTGCACCGGCTTTTTTTAATGCGTTTGCAAGCTCGCTATGACCATTTAAAACAGCTAATAAAAATGGACTTTTACCTTCTTTTGTTTTTATATTTAAATTGGCACATGCTTGAATTAATATCTCTACTATTTCGTAATGACGCCCTACTCCAAGAGATGAAGCTTTTGCGATTGCAGTATAACCGTTATTATCCTGCGCATTAATATTTGCACCACTTTCTAAAAGCATACTCACTATCTCCGGTGAACCATACCAGGAAGCAATAATCAGGGCCGTCTCTCCATCTGAATTTTTAGTTTCCAATTCTGCTCTTTGCTCTAAAGAACGTTTTACAAGTGCAATATTTCCTTCTGAGGCTCCTTGCAGTAAATCTTCATTTACCCCGGCATATAAAAAAGACATCCAACCAATAGTAAGATAAAAAAATAAAATTTTCATTCTTTAGCTCCCGCTTTTTGTAATTCTAAAACTATTTCCTTGAAACCATTTTCCTCTGCATGGTTCAAAGGAGTTAATCCAAATAAAGAGACATTATTCAAATTTGCTCCTGATTCAATTAAAAGTCTAACTGCCTGTATCCTCCCGAGTGATGCTGCTATACTCAATGCTGAATCTCCATTATGATTTCTTGCATTAATATCTGCTTTGTATTTAATTAATAATTTAATTGCTTCGATTCTATCTTCTGCCGCTGCAGCAATGATTGGAGTTGTTGCATCTATGTTTGGAATTCTAATTTCATTTGGATTTATTCTTGCATCGAGTAAAACGCGCATAACATCAGTATGCCCTTTAGATGAAGCTTTAATCAAACAGGAGTCACCTTTTTTATCTCGAATGTTTGGATTTGCGCCAGATTCAAGAAGGAATTTTACTATATCCGTGTGTCCATTAGCTGAAGCACGGTATATTGCAGTGTCCCCTAAATTGGTTCGCAAATTAAGCTTTGCTTTTTTCTTAACTAGATACTTTACTATATCAATTTTACCCAGGCTAGAAGCAGCAATAAGTGCAGTCCAATTCCTGTCTTCTCTTGCATTTGTTAAGTCACCATTTTTTTGGCTCAATGCTTCCATCTCAGATATATTTCCATCGGCAGCAGCTTCTACATATTTTTCGCCTACAGAAGCACATTTAAGAAAGGGAAAAATCAAAGCTATCATTACTAATTTTTTGTATTGGTTCATATTCAATCTCAAGCGTTTCCAATATTTTCAATGCATATAAATCTTTAAATCATTTATCTAAATGTCCTTTGATTTTTACCAAAATAGATTGAATGGATACTAAGAATTATTTCTATTGTAAAATACCCATTTATCAGGCAGACTTTTGATTGCTTTTATTTCAGGAGGAACTTTGAAATTCATTCAAGTATTTTTAATTACAATTCTTTTATTCACAACGCAAAACTATTCAGAAACAATTTTTGAAGATGTTGCGAGTAGACTTAAACAGTCGATTCGAAAAGTCCAATTCGAAAATGGCTTAAAACTTATCATGATGAAAAATACCACATCTCCTACTTTAGCTCTGTATGCAAAGTTTAAAGTTGGATCTGTAGATGAAACCAAAGAAATTGCAGGAACAGCTCATTTACTTGAGCATATGCTTTTTAAAGGCACCGAAAATGTTGGAACGACCAATTTCGCCGAGGAAAAAAAATTTCATATCCTTTTAAAAGCTACTGGAAGTGAATTAGATAAGTTAAGATTGCAAAAAAGAAATTATGACGATGAATCAAAAAAAATTCCACAGGAATTATTAGAAAGAATTACAAGATTAGAACGAAGACTAAAGGATGTTGAAGCAATCCAAAAAAAATACATAGTCAAAGCAGAAGATACGTATATCTATGAGCAGCATGGACAAGTTGGGTTTAATGCCTATACTTCGCACGATGTAACAAACTACCAAATTCGCCTCCCGGCAAATAGATTGGAAATCTGGGCAAAAATGGAATCAGATCGCTTAAAAAATCCAATCCTCCGTGAATATTATACAGAGCGAGATGTAATCATGGAAGAAAGACGAATGCGAGTAGAAAATCGTGGCGCCGGAATTTTACGTGAAAAATATTTAGCATTGGCATTTGGAGAGCATCCCTATGGACAACCTGTCATTGGTTATGAATCAAATATTCCATTTCTAGATGTTTACGAAACGGAAAACTTTTTTAGAAAACATTACACTCCGGATAATATGGTTATTGCGATCGTTGGTGATTTAGATTTTGATAAAACAGAAAAAGTGATAAGACAATATTTTTCTGACTTAAAACCTTCGAGTGAAAAAAAATTAGGAACAAGAGTCAAAGAAAAATTTAACACAGGTGAAAAGCGAATAACGTTTCAATATCCTGGTGGTTCTATTTACATAATGGGATGGCATAAGCCTTCTTATCCGCATCCCGATAGCAGTGTCATCGATGTAATTGATTCTATTCTGACACAGGGAACAAGCAGTAGACTTTATAAAAGACTTGTTTTAAAAGAAAGACTTGTATCTAGCGTAGACGCCTGGGGATCTGATCCGGGAGAGAGGTATTCAAATTTACTTAGCATTTACTCTCAATTAAACTCTGATGCAGATCCTTCCAAAGTAGAATCAATCATTTGGGAAGAAATCGAAAAACTAAAAACAGAAAAAGTATCTACGGATGAATTACAAAGAATTAAAAATAAGATGACAGCAGATTTTTTACGCGAAATTGATAATAACGGAAACTTGGCAGACAACCTGAGTTACTACGAATTGCTAACTGGAAATTGGGAAGATTTATTCATTGCTTATGATAAACTAAACAATATCACAGAAGAAGATATCAAAAGAGTAACTGCAAAATATTTCGTTAAAGAAAACCTAACCATCGGTCACTTAGATGCCCGGGCAATAAATAAAAAAATTAATCCAGCTACAAAGGAAGCAAAATAAAATCCATGAAAAATTATACCTTAAGATATAAACAAGTAAAACTCTTATCGTTTTTAGTATTTTTTTCCATTTGGGGATATTCTATCCTAGCCGCACCAGGTGATTTTGTAAAGGATATCAAAATTGAAGAGTTAAATTTCAAAATACCGGAAGTAAAAAAAGAAGACCTAAACTCTGATTTAAAATACTATTCAATTTATTCGGACAAATTTCCTCTTACCTATTTAGAAATTTCTTTTTATGCAGGAGAAGCTGACACAAATAAGAAAGGAATCGAAATTCCTCAATTGCTTGGAGAAGTCCTAAAATTTGGTGGTTCAAAATCATTTCCAGAAGAAGCATTTACAGGAAAATTAGAGTCGTTAGGCGCAACATTTGCTATTTCCAGTGATTATGACAAAATCTCGATGAGCCTTTCTTATTTATCGAAGGATGAAAATATTGTATTGGATTTAATTACGGATTTAATAGAAAATCCAAATTACAGTGAAGTAGCATTTTCAAACGGAAAGAAAAAAATGATTGAATCAATTCAGAGAAGAAATGAAAGAACTGAATCAATTGGATTTAGAAAAGCAAAAGAACTTTTTTACAGAGGACTACTAGCTGGAAAAATTACACAGGTTTCTTCTATTGAAAAAATTTCTCTAGAAGATATAAAAGATTTTTGGAAATTAGCTAAATCAAAAAGAAAAAGAATTTCTGTTACAGGACTTTTTCAAGACAAAAAAATAAGAGAGACATTTAGCAAACTATTTGCAACGGATAAGCTAAATAATTCGCAAATTGCGAATCGCGAAATTACTTCTGTGGAATCTTTATCAAAATCTTTAAAAGAATATAAAAGTAAAAATCTTTTGATTACAAAAGATGTAAACCAATCAATGGTATTAATGATTGGAACTCTTCCCAAACACAATGATCCAGACTTCTATGCAATTCAGATTTTAGATTATATTATTGGAGGTGGCGGCTTTAATAGTTATATGATGCAGCAAATTAGAGTAGATAAAGGTCTCGCCTATTCTTCAACGAGTTATCCTGTTTTTAAAAAAGACCATGGAATTTTATATGCATACACTTTGACAAAAAATCAAAGCTTAATGCAAGTGCATGATTTAATGAAAGAAATTCTTTCAGAAAAAACATTTTCCAAAATTACACAAAAAGAAATAGACGACGCAAAAAAATCTATAAACAACCAATTTGTTTTTTTATTTCTAAACAATAATAGAATTCTAGAAAATCAAGTTCGATTCGATGAAGACGATATGCCAGAAGACTATTTACAAAATTATAGGGATAATATGAATAAAGTTACTCTCGAAGATATACTTAGAGTTGGCAAAAAATACTTTGTCTTTGAAAGTCTAAAAACAATTATTGTTTCAAGTCCAGATTCTCTAAAGAATTTATCTTCCGAGAACAGTAAAATGATTCAACCAGAAGATAACGTAGAGTAGCCGATTGAATTTAAAATTTTCTCATGCTAATATTGGCTTTGAAGGAATCTCCGAGGGTGGAATTAGAACAAGCATTGCCATTCCTCAGTATAGCCTACTTTTTGACATTGGCTCAATTCCTCACGATAAAATACATTTAGAAAATGTTTTAGTCACTCATGGCCATTTAGACCATGCTGCGGGTATTCCTTATTACATCTCACAGAGATCACTTCAAAAATTAAAACCGCCTTCGATTTATGTAAATGAAGCAATGTATGAAAATACTAAAAAAATAATTCAACTGTATTCTGAGATTGAAGGATTTGATTATAAATACAATCTAATTTCTACCGAGGCTAATAAACCTTTTTTCCTATCTACGAATACATTTTTTAAAGCTTATAAAACTACACATAGAATTCCATCTCAAGGATATACAATTTTTGAGACTGTAAAAAAGTTGAAGCCAGAATTTTCCGATTTAAAAGGAGAAGAGCTTGTGCGGTTAAAGGCAAATGGCCAAAATATTACAGAAGAAAAAGAAACTCCACTCGTAAGCTTTTCTGGGGATACTCAAATCGAATATGTATTAGAGCATAAAGATGTAAGAGAATCAAAAATTCTTTTTTTAGAATGCACTTATGTAGACTCAGATAGAAATGTAGAGCGCGCAAGAGCCTGGGGACATACTCATCTAGATGAAATTTTTTATCATGCAAAAGAATTTAAGAATGAAAAAATCGTTCTAATTCATTTTTCTAAAAGATATAAACAAAGTTTCATAAAAGATATCGTAAAGAAAAAAACACCAGAAATTTTAAAAGGTCGTGTTCACTGCTTTTTACCATGAAGAAATTTGAAAGTATTTACATTGATGGATTTGAATCTTTTATCGATGAAAAATTAGTTAAGAGACCGTTTCCAATTATGCAGGAAATGGAAATATTTGCAAAAGAAAATAAAATTCCAATCGTATCTCCCGCTGCTGGATCAATTTTAAAATTTCTAATCACAGCTTTAAGACCACAAAAGATATTAGAGTTAGGAACTGGACTTGGATATTCAACGACCTGGATGCTCAGTTCAGGAATACCTTTAGAAATTGATACAATCGATAGAAATGCAAAAGAGCTTAACAGTGCTAATACTTTTATCGAGAAGATTAGAGACGGCAATCAAATTGTAAATTTATTAAATCTTCACTGTATTGAATTCATTAAGAATTCAGAGGATTTGACAAAGTATGACTTTGTTTTCATAGATTGCGATAAAATTTGCTACCCTGAAATTTTAGAAATATTATTAGAAAAAAAACAAAAGTTAGCTTATCTCCTTTTTGATAATGTCCTCTGGCATGGCAGACTCGATAGAGAATTGTATTCTAAGCCATCTGACCGTGCTATGCAAGAGTTCTGGCAAATATTAGAAAATAAAAGTATTTCAAATACATTGTTTCCTGCCGGCGATGGACTTTGTTTAATTAAAAATTGAAAGTGTTTATTTTTTTTTCTAAAAAATAGAAAAAAATTGAAAATCTATTGACATACTTTTTTACATCATTTATAAATAGAATTCTAGAGGAAGAATAAACATGAAAGTGCATTTATCCTTTAGAACAAGCAAAAATTATAAATGAAAAATAGGAGAAAATCAAAATGAAAAATGATCAGATTGTTTCAAACAAACCAAATATAAGTAAGGTATTATTCTACATTTTACTGGCAATGTCTCTGGCATTCAGTGCAAACTGTGGAAAGAAGAAAAAGAAAGCCATGTTTTGGATGGCAGCCTTAACAGGGGGTGGTTCTTCAACCACTACATCCACTGGAAGTCCTCAACAGACTGATTCCAATGGAGTTCCATTGCCATCATCCAATACTTCAACATCTTCCTCTGCACAAGAAGTTGCCACACACGGACCTGCAACAATATCTGGAACATTAAATGCAACAGATTGTAAAAATGGGAGCAATGTTACTATACCTTGCTCAAGTGATTCAGGTTTAGATTTAACCCAAATTACAATTCAACTCGTAGACAGTGAAGGAAATGTAATTGCAACTACTAAACCCGACTCGACTGGAAAGTATTCCTTTAATCTTGATGATTTAAAGAATGGCGACTATCGTGTTTTAATTAATTCAGGAAACGGCTTAAATTATGCTTATCAGGATGTAAATTTTACATTTAATCCTGTAAATAGCACCGCAAATAATATCTCTGGAATCGACTTATCTTCTTCAAGGTTATATTTAACTTCAGGACCTGCAACTATTACCGGAACTGCTACCACACCTGGTTTCAAAGATCAAAACGGAACTGTAATTGTTGCTGCAGGGCCAATGCCTACAGGAACAGTTGTTCAACTTAAGGATGCAAATGGAAACGTAATTGCAACTACAACAACGAATGCAAGTGGAGCGTATACTTTTAATCAAGCTAACCTCCCGAATGGAAATTATAGTATCACAGTTTTAGGATCAGGGCAATCAAGTAATGGTCAGCCTTTTACCGATACAAGCTCTGCAGTTCCAATTCAATTCAGTTTTCAAGGAAACAACCCGGCAACTCCAACAATCTTAAATATTCCTGGACTGAGTTCCTCTTGGAATCCTGCTACCTCTGCAGTTGCCAATTTGAATAATTGGTCAATTCGCAACGTAGCAGTTAGTGGATCTGATTTGTCAGGTTTCACCGTCAAACTTAAAGATGCCAATGGGAACGTAGTTGGAACCACTACTACAAACGCTAGCGGTCAATATTCATTTAACCAAACTTTATCAAGCGGAGTTTACTCGGTAGAAATTTCGAAGTCAGGTTTTTTAACTACTTCCAACTCTTTTTCCTTCACAGCAAGTCCAAACGGAAGTGCAACTACAGTTACTCAATCTAGCCCAAACAATGTAGTTCCTAGACCTTCTAATATTACAGGTCAAGTTGCCGGTATAAATAATCAACCACCTAGAATTGAAGGAGCATCGATCAATTTTAAGCCAGATTCAACCCAGGCGCCATCAAACCTTCTTTACTTGGCTACTGGTTCTGATGATAGATTGAGAAACCTTGCCTCGTTATGGATGAGAGAAGCTTGCTCTGCAGTAGCTGCTTGTCAAACTGCTTGTGGTGCTGGGGGATATACTCCAGCGTGTATTGGTGCAAGATCAGATATGCAAACTGGCGGACCTTGGAATTATACAACCTATGCAAATAAAGTTTATGAAACGAGCGGAAATAACGTATTCTTTACTGCTGTCGCTGGGAAATGGAGTTATTATATATCTGCTCCTGGCTACATAGATTCTGATGCTGATACAAACACTGCCGGAAGACAGGATTATACAATTACATTAAATGGGCAGGATTTAAATGCTGCTCCAGTGGTTTTAGCTCCTTCTACACATAGAGCTCAAATTCAAGGACAAAGTGTTGTTCTCGATTCCCTTGTAAATGGCACTAGAAATTCATACGGTGCAGCAGCTCCTGGTTTCACAACCCAATCTGGTGTTCCTGGTCTTTTTGCTATCATGCTTGGAAACTCTGACAACGGTAATAATCCGGTTGCTCATATTACTACAACAAATGCTTCTGGAGCTTATGCATTTGATGGAAATTCTAAAGTAGTAACTCTTCCAGCTATTTCGGTTCTTTGTTCAAATAGTGCTTTAGTGGGTGCCGTAGTTCCTGGGCAGACCTCTTTAACGGGATCTGCTTGTAGTGATGTTGCTGATAATTTACGTGTTGCTTATGCAATTAGTCAATTTAGCTCTGCTCCTACACTAAGTTCAGCAACTAATGTTGTTGCAAATGATGTAAACTCATCTGTTTGTTCTGGTGCTTCTTGCCCGGGAACAGGATATCAATTCCGAGGTGGTTCTTATAACATTATTGTAACAGATCCTCTTAAGCATATGTCAGCTTCTTCAACAGGAGCAATAGTTAACAGTGGAACTGTTGCATTGGGCGGAACTCTTTCTGTAGTAAGTCAAGTTCCTCATTTACCACGTAGACAAATTACTGGAACTATTACCGATGCAATTTCAACAGGTGCAATGAGTGGAGCTACTGTAGAATTAGGACGCGATACAGATTCTGATCCAAGTACAATTACTTTTGGACCAGTTAGAAGAGATCCAGATGTTTTAACTGGTTCTAGATTAACACCAAGTGACATTCAAGTTCCTTCTGTTAGTACGAACGCAAATGGTCAATATACTATTGATAACGTTGATCCAGGTACTTACATTATTCGAGTAACTAGACCTGGCTACGTAACAGAAATGATTCAAGTTACAGTTCCAAGCACTGGAAGTCCGACGACAGCCAATGTTCAAATTGTTCTTGATGGTCCAAGGGGAAACCTATCAGGTCGTATAGTAATTGCAGGTGGTACTCCTTTTACTGGAACTTACACTCTAGAAATTGTAAATCCTAACACCGGAACTAGACCAACAAGTCCAGTTGCACCAGCTAGTCTTTCCTCTGGTACTTCTGCATTTACAAACGTTCCAAACTATTCAGTATTTTCTATTAACCCGGGAACTTGGAAGGTTAAGTTTGCTTCTGCTGGATATGTTGCCGTAGAAGGTATTGTAACCATTCAACCGAGTGCAACGACAAACTTCGATATTGTTACTATGATACCAGGATCTCAAGCTCCTGCATCTATTTCAGGAAGACTCTTGAATGCTTTGAACAATCAAGCAATTACATCAAGTTTAACTGTAAGAATTAGGCCTGGAATCGGGATCACATCTGGTTCTTATGCTCTCGATTCCAATAATCAGACAATTGGAGCGGTTACTTCTGCAGCGGATGGTTCTTATGTAATTCCTAACGTTCCAGCAGGTAACTATACTATAGAAATATCTGGAGCTGGATATGTAACGACCTATGAAACAGTTATATCTGCAGGCGCAAATTCAGCAAATCAGAATATCTTAGTTTCTCCAAGCCTTGCTGCTGATGAAGTTAGAATCGTATTATCATGGAATGCAACTCCAAAAGATGTGGACTCGCACTTAGAATATGGGGATGGTTCTACAACTAGAAAGAATCAGGTAGTTTGGAATGATAAGTGTAGACAACCCGGCGTTGCAAATGCTGTTATAAAATCTCCAGCACAATGTGGATCTGAAGACTTAACTCTCGACATTGACGTTGTAAATGGGTATGGCCCAGAAACTGTTTCGATGAAAGGAACTGTTTGGACTTCTCCAGCAGTTACAAGATTGGGATATAGTTTATACAACTGGTCAAATGAAGCTTCCCTTTCAACATCTGGTTCAACTGTGAAAGTATATAAAGCAACTGGATTGGTTAGAACATATAATTCTGGTCCAGGACAAGTTAGTCGATGGTGGCAAATTTTCTGCTTCGATAAAGCTACTAAGAATATTACAGACGTTGGCCAACCAGGTTGTAGTGCAAGTTCCTTCTTTAATGCACCGCAAAACTAATTAAACCTGTTTAATAGATTTTAAAACCCCTGATGGTATCAGGGGTTTTTTATTTTAATAAGCCTACCACGCATTCACTAACTAAACTCTAATTAATAAATTGCATCTAGTTACTTTTATTAATCCCCTAATACCGGGAATTCAATATACAATTTTGAATCTGATTTATACCTTCGATAAATAAAGCAGGACCGGGTTGAAGTATTACACTCGAATCAATTTCATATACATTTCTATTCTTTAATGCTGTAGAATTCTTCCATTCCTCTACGTTATAAACCCAATCAATATCAACTGGTTTACCACACCAAGAGCCTATAATTAAGTCTGGATTTGACAAAGCCACTTCTTCTTTTGTAACATATCTGTCTCTGGCTAAAATTCCATTTTTGTTTTTGGAAAAACAATCTTCTCCTCCAGCAATTTCGATTAATTCCGAAACCCAGTGGATACTCGAAATAATTGGCTCATCCCATTCTTGAAAAAAAACTCTGGGTCTTTTTTTAGAATTCTCAGACTCCAATTTAATTTTTTCCAGTTTTAGTTTCCAGGTTTCAATGAGCGTATTTGTTTCATTTGCCCGCCCAACCAAGCTGCCAATCATAAACATGGCATTGTATATTTCGCTTATCGTTCTTTGGTTAAAAATCAAAACATTAAATCCATGTTTAATCAAATCGTGAGCGAACTGAGCCTGGATATCTGAAAAGCCTATGATTAAGTCTGGCTTTAATTTTTTAATTTTCTCAATGCTACCCGATATAAAAGCAGACACTACTGGTTTTTCTTTTTTAGCTATTTCCGGTCTCTCTGTATAGGCAGTAATTCCCACAATACGCTCTTCTTCTCCTAGTAAATAGAGGAGTTCAGTTGTTTCTTCTGTGAGGCAAATTATTCTTTTGGGTGGATTTAATGTCATTTTCTAGAACCATAATGCAAATGGGAAATTCGAATCAAATCAAATTTCTAGCTGACAAAGTAAATGAAGTCTTAAAAATATTAAAAAAACTTATGAAGAAATTTCTAAATCGTTTTATCGGTTACTTACCATTTATCGCTTGTTTTCTTGTGCTTTATTGGAATCCTATATTTGCGTCCTTTGCTCTAAGAAATCTTATAACACAAATAATAATCTTTATTTTACTAGCATGTATTCCAGCTTACTTTACAAATAAAATGTATTTTGTAGACATTGCCTGGCCCTGGGGACTTTTTGCGATAGGAATTCAGATTTTATTTTTTGGTTCAGAAGCATCAGCAAGTCGTTACTTTATTGGCGGAATGTATATTCTTGCCGGCTTACGAATGGGGCTAATGGGAATTATGCTTTTGAGATATGGAGTTTTAAAGAGAGACCTACCCCGTTACCAATTTCAAAGAATTCACTGGAAAAGAGGAGGCTATAAAAGTGAGGCTTTATCTATTCAATATGAAATTTTAGTTCAGGGATTAGCGAATGCATCTGTTCTTGCTATGCCTGCTTTTTTACAAGCTTTTAATCCAAGCCCTACTCTTTCCATTTTTGAAATAATTTTCTACTTTGGATGGCTAATTTCCATTTGCCTTGAAATGCTTTCTGATATTCAAAAAATGCAATTCGCTAAGAAAATGAGAGAGTCAGGTGAAAAAAATAAAGTCTGCGATGTTGGTCTATGGAAATACAGTCGACATCCCAATTATTTTTTCGAATGGATGGTCTGGAATTTCTTTATCCTTTCTTCTATTCCATCCCTGATAAATCTATTCTCGCAAGATCAATTTCTCTATTGGGGAATAATTACTATTTGCCTCTTATATGTTTCCAAAATCATGTATACGACTTTAGTGGACTATACAGGAGCTAGACCTTCTGAGTATTACACAGTAAAGAAGCGACCGAGTTATAAAGAATACCAGAAGACTACAAATATGTTTTTTCCGGGACCCAGGAAATTATAGAAAGAAATAGAAACGAATCAGTGTGTAATTCATTGACTGTTTTGTTTCAACTAATAACCATTAGTCTCATACTGATAAAGTTTAATACCTTGAGAACTAACATCCGCACAACCGCTACTTGCTGTGCTTGCAGAAATTAGATTTCCATGTCCCTGGTATGCACCATGGTTAGGAGTAAGCAGACAATCTTCATTAGCCTCACAGAGTCCGTTGTCGTTTCCTACTCCATCGTTTAGAAGCTCGACCGTATTGCGAAGGAAAGTAACAGAAGAAGCGGAGTAATTATGCGTAATCATGGTAGTAGGACAAGCTGCTCCAACACTAGAAATATTTGCATTGCGCAAAACTGTATCGGAAGCTTTAAGAGACAAATCCCAAATAGTACAGTTACCAGAACTACAAACTCCTAAATGAAGAGTACTTGGAAAAGCAGCAGAATTGAACTTACCAATACCTTTATAAATATTATCAAACCGAATCCAGTCAGTCATTGAACCAAAAGCAATACCACTACTATTCCCACTCAAATTCGAAGTTGAATTTTTTGAATCGGTAGCCGAAAACCCGACAAATGGATTTGCAGTACTATTAATAGAAAGTGGCGCAGAAAAATCAGAGGGCAATACAGGTTGGCAAGTACCATTCATTCCACCTGAACTTGCACTATAAAGGCAAGTAGTCGATGATGTTTTAATAATTCCAGTAAAATAGGAAGACGTTGTATTAAGATTAACCTGTCCAGTAGGATTATTACTTGCAGAGAGATTTTGCACGGTGATAGAGCTTCCAGAAATTAAATCTATTCCATGATTCTGATGATTAAACAAAACTGTATTTAAAAATAACCCACTATTACTATTTAAATATCGAATTCCAAAATTATTTGTATTTACCGTGCTAATATTAAATATATTGTTATTGTGTGAACTTGATTGTATTAAAACACATTCGGCAGCTGAACTCATGACTGAGGCATTGATAATTGTATTTCCTCTTGATGAATTTATTTGAATCCCATCAGTCGCCATATTAGAAATACTTATACCATTAAATAAATTATCATCACTAGCAGAAAGCAATAGCCCATTTCCAACTGCGGGAGATGTTCCAAGAGTTTCACCCAATACAATGTCTTCAAAATAATTATTTGAAGAACCGTTTAGATTTATCGCATTATTGATATTACCCGCAGCAATACAATTCATTCCAGCATTTTGGATTCTTGTATTTTTAATAACTGAAAATTTAGAAGTAAAAAGGGAAAGCCCATAAGCATTTTGTGTGCTATTACCATAATCAATATTTCCTTCAAACCAAAAGAAAGACCTATTTGTTAAATCGACTCCAGAAATAGAATTGCATGCACCCGTTGTTCTAATTGATTTTATACCCGATGGATTTATTAATACTGAAATCTTATTTGCATTAATGATTATATTATTTGTTATAGTTGAAAGACCATAAAGATATATTGTTCCAGAAGTCGAAGGTATTGGAGGCTCTGTAGCATCAATAACATTCGTCCAAAGTTTAAGCGCATTACTAACTGCTAACGTTGATGTGCCGTCTTTTACAGTTATTGTTAAATTCTGCCATGCGTTAGTCGACCAATTAATCAAATCAGACAAATATTTCCCTTTCTTAAGCGCAGAGGAATAAAAGGTTACACCTCCTTTTACGCTCGTACGACAAATCCAATTAAGTGCATCAAGATTATCAGTTGCAGTTAAATTCGTGCAGGAAGAGCGGGACGGAATATCAAAAGTCCTGATTTCGCCTGCATGGATACATGTTCTATATCCACCTGTATTTGCTGTATTACAGGCTGTGTCAGTTTGAGAAAAAATATCTTTTGAAAAATCACGGTTAATATAATCATTCCAATTTAAACCATTTGAGGGATACATTGCCGTAACCGTAATTAGATTACAGGTAATATTGGCATTTGAAACGTTAGCCGTAACCACCCCCGATGAATTTGCAATAGAACAAACATATCCCACCGGGTTTGATTTAATAGTAATGGAATAATTAGAACCTTTGGGCAGTCCACCAAATGAATAGCTTGTCGTCGGAGATAGTGTAAGATCGTTAGCTCCATTATTTTGTAAAATTAAACTACCGGAGGTAAATCCCGATATACTTCCACCCACAGATAAAATATTCCCCTGCTGTGATGCCCAGTATAAACTTCCAAATAATAAGTTCGGGTTTTGAAAATCAAAAGGAGATTTCTTAGCTTTTAGACATCCACCCAAAAAAGTAGTTATTAGAATTAAAATAGCGATATTTTTCATAGTATCTATAATTATTAACAATTGAATCTATATACCTTACCAAAAATTACAAAATCTCTAAAAAAAAAATCGACTCTTAACTCTATTTTAATTGGAAGCAAATACAGGATACCAAAGAAGTTAGATGAGTTTACTTTTTTCAGAAAAATCCGATACACATTGGAGGAGATTCAAATTGAACTTACAAAAATTTTTCTTTATTCTAAAATTTCCATTTCTAGCTGCACTGCTTTTTCTTACAATTTCTCTTTTTGCTAACACAGACGAAGTACTTCTATATGCGGCAGAGAAAGGTGATCTATCGCAAGTGAAAACAGCTCTCAACTGGGATGGCGATGTAAATGCCTCTGATAAAAATGGAGCAACTGTATTAATCAAAGCCTGTGAAAATGGACATCGGGCAATCGTTGATCTTGTTTTAAAAAGAGGCGCAGAAGTAAACGCTAGAGATAAAACTGGCGCTACTGCTCTAATTTATGCAAGCATCGTAGGGGATAAAAAAATCGTAGAGCTTCTAATTAAATACGGAGCAGACGTTAATATAAAAGATTCCGGCGGAAAATCACCATTATCCGAAGCTACTCAATTTCAAAATAAGGAAATTATTGATCTCCTAAAAGCCGCAGGCGCAAAGTAGAAAAAAACTTGTATAAATCCTCAAAGTCAAAAATCTGACTTTAAGGATTTAAGGAGCTTAATATGTTACTAGTTGCAAAAAGATTAGATGTTGTAGAGCCTTCCCCTACTCTTGCTATTACAGCACGAGCGAATGCCCTCAAAGCAGAAGGGAAAGATGTTGTTGGATTTGGTGCTGGAGAGCCTGATTTTGATACTCCCGAGCACATTAAAAACGCGGCAAAGCTTGCTATGGACAAGGGGCAAACAAAGTATACCCCCGTTTCAGGAACCGTTAGTCTAAAAGATGCTATCATTGCAAAATTCAAACGTGACAATAATCTAATCTATGAAAGAAAAAACATCATTGTAGGAGTTGGCGGCAAACAGGTATTATACAACTTCTTCATGGCAACTATCAATCCCGGAGATGAAGTGATTATCCCTGCTCCCTATTGGGTTAGCTATGCGGATATCGTCCGTTTGGCGGAAGGAACTCCAGTCATAGTTCAAACAACTCCTGAAAATAATTTTCAAATCACACCTGCACAGTTAGAAAAAGCTATCACATCCAAGACAAAAGTATTTATATTTAACTCACCTTCTAATCCTACCGGCGCTGCCTATTCCAAGAAAGATGTAGAAGCATTATGTGAAGTTCTCTTAAAGCACCAAATCATGATTATCTCCGATGATATTTATGAAAAAGTAATTTACGATGGGCTGGAGTTTGTTAATCCTGCAATGCTTTCTTCTGAATTAAAAGAGCGCACCTTCGTAGTAAATGGAGTTTCCAAGGCTTATTCTATGACCGGTTGGAGAATTGGTTATGGTGCAGGTAATCCTGAAATCATAAAAAATATGGATACCATGCAAGGTCAATCTACATCGAATGCAACTTCTATCGCGCAGGCTGCTGCCGAAGAAGCTCTTAAGGCAGACCAGTCTTGCATCACTGAAATGGTAAAAGCATTTGACGATAGAAGAAAAAAAATCGTAAAAGCTTTAAATGAAATTGCAGGGGTAAATTGCCGTACACCACAAGGTGCCTTCTACGTATTTCCATATATCACAGGCGTTTACGAAATGCCGGGATTCCAGGCTATGTTAAAAGCCAATCCAAATGCATCTAAAAGTAAATTATTCTGTGATGTGCTTCTTGAGAAATACGAAGTAGCTGTTGTTCCCGGAATCGCATTCGGTGATGACAATGCAATTCGTTTATCTTATGCTCTCGGTCAGGCTAACATCGACAAAGGTGTAGCGCGTATCGCTAAGATGATTGGTGATTTGAAATAGAGTTGTGAAATATAGCCCATTCTATAAGTATTGATCTATGGGAAGTATTAATAATAGCTTATTTAATGAAATCGAAGAGGATGAAGTTGAAGATGGGACCCCGTTTCAGCCAAGTCCTTCAATAATGAACGACCCTTTTGATCCCAAAAAAATTGATATTACTACTAAACAACCAACATTAGATTTATTAATTAAAAGACTAGGTGCAAATCCTACCGAAATCGACCTCTATCCTGACTTTCAAAGAAAAGATAGTATTTGGGATGTTGAGAAACAAAGTAGACTCATTGAATCTATTTTAATCAGTTTTCCATTACCTGCATTTTATTTTGATGGGACGAAAGAAGATAAATGGCTAGTAATTGATGGCTTACAAAGATTGAGTACGCTTAAAAATTTCATTATCGATAAAACACTTAAATTAACTGGTTTAGAATTTTTAGGTAAAACATTAGAAGGAAAGTATTTTAATCAACTAGATCGAACTCTTCAAAGAAAGATAGAAGAAACTCAGGTTGTAGCATATATTACAAATCCTGGCACTCCAGAAGATGTTAAATACAATATTTTTAAAAGAATTAATACCGGTGGACTAACTCTTACCCCGCAAGAAATTCGACATGCGCTTAACCAAGGTATACCAGCACAATTTGTTAAAGAATTAGCTGATACCAAGGAATTCAAGGAAGCTACAGGAAATCGGATTTCATCCGAAAGAATGATGGATCGTGAATTTGTTACTCGGTTTCTTGCTTTCTATCTTAATGATATAAACGATTATAAAAGAGATATGGATTTATTTATGAATCAAGCTCTAGGCAAGTTGAAATTTAAAAATGAAAAAGAGAGAGAGAAAATTAAATCTGATTTTAAAGCAGCAATGGAATTGTCCCAAATAGTATTTAAGAATCTAGCATTTCAAAAACTTGATTCAGATAAAAACAAAATCAACAGATCTTTGTTCGAAGTTTGGAGCGTTGAATTGGCAAAGTTGACTTTAGAAAATCGAAAAAAGTTAATTTTAAAGAAAGATTTTGTATATAGTCAATTCAAAGATTTATTTCGTGAGA
>Ga0075163_10001166_pt1 | contig 35142 bp, 32 predicted proteins | sample JI1023141ADNA_FD_71478 | JGI IMG/M metagenome (GOLD analysis project Ga0075163, IMG submission 71478) | Wastewater effluent complex algal communities from Wisconsin, to seasonally profile nutrient transformation and Carbon sequestration -... | ecosystem: Engineered > WWTP > Effluent > Algae...
CGCCCGTGGTGGCCCAGCCAGGAGGTAACCATGGGTGAAGTCGAGACCTTTGATGTCGTCGTGATCGGGGGTGGCCCCGCGGGTGCCACGGCAGCGCACGACCTGGCGAATGCCGGCAAGCGTGTGCTGCTGCTGGACCGGGCCGGCCGGATCAAGCCCTGTGGCGGGGCGATCCCGCCGAGGCTGATCAAGGATTTCGGGATCCCGGACGAGTTGCTGGTGGCCCGTGCGACGGCAGCCCGCATGATCGCGCCGTCGGACAAGCGCGTGGACATTCCGATCGAAGGTGGCTTCGTGGGCATGGTCGATCGCGACCAGTTCGACGAATGGCTGCGCGAACGCGCGGCAAAGGCCGGCGCCGAACGCCGGACGGGCAGTTTCGAGCGAATCGACCGTGGCGCGGACGGTGTGGCCGTGGTGCATTACCTGGCCCGCGACAAGCATCACCGCGGCGACGGTGTTCCCCAGTCGGTGCGCGCTCGCGCCATCGTCGGCGCCGACGGCGCCAAGTCGCAGGTGGCGCGGCAGACAGTGCCTGGCGCGGAAGACACCGAGTACGTGTTTGCATATCACGAGATCCTGCGCACGCCACATGGCCACAGCCCCTCGCGCTGCGACGTTTACTACAACGGCTCGCTCTCGCCTGACTTCTACGGCTGGGTCTTCCCGCACGGCCAGACGATGAGCGTGGGCACCGGCAGTGCCGACCATGGTTTCTCGCTGCGCCATGCCGTCGGGCGCCTGCGCGAGTCGGCCGGGCTGGCCGGGGCCGAAGTCCTGCGCCGCGAAGGTGCGCCGCTGCCGATGAAGCCGCTCAAGCGCTGGGACAATGGACAGGACGTGGTGCTTGCTGGCGACGCAGCGGGCGTCGTGGCGCCTTCCTCCGGAGAGGGCATCTACTACGCGATGGTCGGCGGGCGCCTGGCTGCCGAAGCCGTCGGCGAACTGCTGGCCACCGGGGACGGGCGTTCACTGGCGCTGGCACGCAAGCGGTTCATGAAGGCCCATGGCCGGGTGTTCTGGATCCTGGGCATCATGCAACGCTTCTGGTACTCGAGCGACAAGCGCCGCGAGCGATTTGTCAGCATCTGCCAGGACCGCGACGTCCAGCAGCTGACCTTCGACGCGTACATGAACAAGGAACTGGTGCGCAAGAAGCCGATGGCCCATGTGCGCATCTTCTTCAAGGATATGGCGCACTTGCTGGGCCTGGCTCGCGTTTGACGGCGTACGGCCGGAGCGTGCGGTGAGGGTCGACGTCCCCCTACTGGCGACGCTGATCGACGTGATCATCGCCGTCACCGTGGCCGAACTGCTGGGCCTGCTGCTCTGGCACCGCGTCACCGGCCGCGGCGTGGCGCCGCGCGAACTGGTGCCCAGCCTGGTGGCCGGGCTGTTGCTGATGGCGGCGTTGCGGCTGGCAGTGTCCGGTGCCGCGATGCCCTGGCTGATGCTGTGCTTCCTGGGGTCCGGCATCGCGCACGCGGCAGATTTGCGTCGCCGCTGGCGTTCAAGCGGCGATCAAGCCGGGAATGCGAACGGCGCAAGACACGCCGCGCCCGGGGTTCTCGTGCCAGGACACCTGCCCCCCCAGCAGCTTGACACGCTTGCGGATGCCGCCAAGCCCCAGGCCATGTGACCATGTTTCGGGGGCGCGGCCGTCGCCGTCGTCGCTGACGCGCATCTCGAAGGTCCCGGCCTGCAGCGCGAGAGATACCTCCAACAGTTGCGCGTGCGAGTGGTAGATCGCATTGCTGACCAGTTCGCGCAGGATGCGCGTCAGCCCTGACCATTGCACCACCGTCAGCGTGACGTCCTCGTCGGCGCGAAAGGTCCAGTCCAGTTGCAGGCCCGCCGCGGACAGCCGATGGGCGAGGTCGACCTTCCATTCGCTGGCGGCGTGCGACAGGCGGTGCTCCGCAGCAGCCAGGCCGCGTGTCAAGGTCTTCAGGTCCTGCAGGGTGTGGCGGACGTAGTCCTCCATCTCGGGGCTCTGGGCCTTGTACATCAGCGTCAGCAAGCGCGCGCCGATGTCGTCGTGCAGGTCCTGCGCGAGGCGCTGTCGCTCTTCCCGTCGACCGCGTTCGACAGCCTGGTCGTAGGCCACGGCGCTGCGAAGCTGTTCGGCGATGCGGTCGCACAACCGTGCATCCTCGTGAGTGAACAGGCGTTGACCCCGATTGGCGAAACGCAGCACCAGCGTCTTGGCCTCGCTCGGCGAATCGCCCGGTGACGGCAGCGGCGCGAACAGCGCCGACCCGCCTCCCGCCACGCGGGCACGCGGTAGAGACTGGGCGACCGCGAGCACTTCGATGGGGTCGAAGAGATCCCTCAGCAGCGCCGAGCACAGCGGCCGCTGGCGCTCCGGGTGAGCCTGGACCTCACGGGCCACGCGGTAGAGCTGCTCGAAGGTGCGCTCGGTGGTCATCACGCGAGCGCCCACGGTCTTGTTCAGGATCCACTGCCGCGCGCCCGCGTACACCCCCAAGGCGAGAAACATTGCCAGCGTCAACGACGCGAAGGGCCCGAGCGAGAAAAGGGCGACGAAGAGCAGGTCGAGCGACGTGGTGATCGTGCTGATGCCGGCCAGCAGCGCGAACTCGCGCAATACATCCTTTGCACGCGACAGGAAGGGCACCAGCAGCAGCAACGATGCAAAGAACAGGTACCAGATGACCGCGCTGACGGCGGCCACGCCTTGCGCGGCGCCCGGCTGCCGGGCCGTCGCGACCGCGGCCACGGTCACGCCGGCCAGCGTCAACATCGCTGCCAGCGACAGGCGGCGCATTACCGCGGCGAATGGGTTGGCCTCGATCCGGTAGGACCAGCTGACCAGGCCCAGCGCGGTCGTCCCCAGCCCGACGATGAGGCCCTGCGTCACCGGCCACAGTGCCTGCAGCGCCCCGAAACTGGCCAGCCCTGCCCAGACGATGGCAATCAGGATCGAAGCGCCCATCCACATGGCCGCGCCTGGCATGCGCCTCGGGTGCAGCGCGAACACGCAGACGGCCGCGGCGGCACTGACCACGTCGAAGCCCAGGCGCAGCATCTGGTCCAGCAATGCGAAGCCCGCCGGCTGGCCGATGCCGCGGGTCAGCTCGGCGGCGATCAGCAGCAGGTTACCGGCCTGGCTGACGGCCATCGTGGTGTAGAGCAGGTTGCGCTTCCCCGGGCGCATCAGCAGCACGGCGGCGCCGATCAGGTACAGCACCAGCGCCAGTGCGGCCAGTGGCCAGAAGGGCAGTCCGAGGCCGACGTAGCCGCGTGCGGGGGTGTCGATCTGCACCGAGTGGCCGTCCTCGAAGTGCAGGGTCAGACGACCGCTCGCCAGGTGCTCCGCCAGTTGCTGATGCAGCCTGATGAAGGCTTCTCCGTCGACCACCAGCCAGCGGGCGGTGCGCTGCAGCAGCAGGTCGTCGACGACCAGCGGCGCCTTGCCCTCGGCCTGCACCGAGACGAGTACGCGGCCAACCATCGGTTGCAGGGAGGAAAGGCGACTGGCGACCAGGATCGGCTGGCCCTGCGGAGTCAGTTGCCAGGCAGAGTCGATGACGGGGCTGGTGGCCAGGTGGCGCATGACCGCAAAGACCACCACGCAACCCAGCAGGGCCGCCAGCACCAGCAGGCGCAGGCGCCAGCCGATCCAGCGGGTGGGCAGGCGCCGGTCCAGCGAATGTTCGAAGGCGCTGGCGTCGAAGCCGCTTTCGTCCATGCCGGGGCCAGCGGGTGACGCGTGGGCCTGCATCAGCCGGCGCCGCAGTGCACGGCGCGCGTCAGGCGCCCGGGGTCAGACCAGCCCCTGCTTGCTCGCGAGCACCGCCGCTTCGGCCCGGCTGGAGACATTGAGCTTCTTGTAGATCGACTTGATATGGTCATTGACCGTGAACCACTTGATGCCCATCAGGCTCGCGATCTCCTTGATCGTGAAACCCTTGCTGAGGTAGGTCAGCACCTCGCTCTCGCGAGGCGTCAGGCGCTCGTGATCGAGCGGCTTCTCGATCGGTACAGGGCGGCTGGTCTGGAAGCCGGACGGGCTGCTGAAGCCCGAGTCCGGCGCCGGGCCGTCCGCGCCGGACTGCCGGAAGTGGGTGAGCAGCCGGCGGGCAATTGCCGGCGACAGCGGCGGCTGACCGCGGACGATCTTCTGAAGTTCTTCGACCAGCACCTCGAACCGGTCTTCCTTCAGCAGGTAGCCATCGGCTCCGCGCTGCAAGGCCGGGAAGAGGTGGTCGTCGTCTGAATACAGCGTGGTGACGATCTTGGTGGCCGGGTACTGGGCCAGCTCTGCGAGCAGTTCCATGCCATTGCCGTCGGGCAGTTCCAGGTCGACGAGGATCAGCTTGAAAGGGTCGGCGCCGTGCAGCCCGGTCGGGCCGCCGGCCAGCGCGATCTGGCGCCGTGCGCTCTCGAGGTCGCCCGCCTCGGTGATGCTGTTGGCGTCGCTGAAGCTCTCCCGCACGACGCGGCAGAGGAAGCTGCGCGCCACGGGGTTGTCTTCCAGGATCAGGACCTTCACGGCCATCGGGCGCTCCTCTCCAGCGGGTCGAGCATCCTAGCGCGGAAATCCTCCCCGACCGTTCATTCGTTCAACAGCAGAACCTTGCCGATGACCTGGCGGGATCCCATGCGCTGGTAGGCCGCAGGCAGCTCGCTCATCGGCAGGCGCTGGTCGATCACCGGCTTGACCTTTCCCTCGGCGTACCACTGCGCCAGTTGCCCGATGCCGGCAGCGCTGGCGCGAGGCTCGCGCTTGACGAAATCGCCCCAAAACACGCCGACGATGGAGGCGCCCTTCAGCAGGGCCAGATTCAGCGGCAGCGACGGGATGCTGCCCTGCGCGAAGCCGATCACCAGGTAGCGGCCGCGCCAGGCGATGGATCGGAAAACCGGCTCGGCGAGGTCGCCGCCGACCGGGTCATACACGACGTCGGGACCTTTGCCGTCGGTGAGTGCCTTGAGCGCCTCGCGCACGTTGCCGCTCGAGTAGTTGAGCGTTGCGTCGGCGCCCAGTTCCTTGCAGCGGGCGCATTTCTCGTCGCTGGAGGTGGCGGCAATGACCCGCGCACCGGCTGCCTTGGCAATCTGCAGAGCGGCCGTGCCGACGCCACCGCCGGCACCGAGCACGAGCACCGTCTCCCCGGCCTTCAACTGCGCCCGGTCCATCAACGCGTGGTGCGAGGTGCCGTAAGTGAAGGCGAAGGCTGCGGCGTCTTCGATCGCGAAGCCCGGCGGCAGGGGCAACACTCGCGTCGCATCGACACAAGCGTGTGTGCCGAAGCCCCCGGTACCGCCCATCACCGCGACGGCGTCGCCGAGCTTGAGATGGCCGACGCCGCTGCCCACAGCCTCGACATGGCCCGAGAACTCGGCACCCGGAACGAAGGGCAGTGGCGGCTTGAACTGGTACTTGCCTTCGACGATCAGCAGATCGGGGAAGTTGAGGCTGGCCGCACGGATGGCCACGCGCACTTCACCCGCAGCCGGCTGGGGTGTCGGCAGTTCGCGCCAGCGCAGCGCGCCCACACCGTCGAGTGTTTCGCAGAGCCATGCATGCATTGGGGAAGTCTCCAGAGCGTTGTTCGGGGTGGCGACGATGATAAGGAGGCCCGCCCGTCACGGGCGGTCACGTCGGTGACGACTACCTACAATGCCGCGATGCGCATTCTCATCGCCAACGACGACGGCTACCTTGCGCCTGGCATCTCCGCACTGGTGCAGGCCTGCCAGGGGCTGGGTCACATCGACGTGATCGCTCCTGAGCAGAACGCCAGCGGCACCTCCAACGCCTTGACGCTGAGCCGGCCGCTGACCGTCTTCGAGGCTCAGGGCGAGCAGGTGCGAGGCTTTCGTGTCGTGAGTGGCACCCCATCTGACTGCGTGCACGTGGCCCTCACCGGCCTGTTGCCGCAGCGGCCCGACCTGGTCCTGTCGGGCATCAACAACGGTGCCAACATGGGCGACGACACGCTGTACTCGGGCACCGTGGCGGCGGCGATGGAGGGTTACCTGTTCGGCATTCCTGCGATCGCCTTCTCGCAGGCCGAGAAGGGCTGGGCGCATCTCGATGCCGCCGCTGCGGCGGCCCGCGCGATCGTCGACCAGGTGCTGGCCTGCGGGCTGCCCACGGGCCCATGGCTGTTGAACGTGAACATTCCGAACCGGGTCGATGCGGCCACGCTGCCGCGTCGCATCACGCGGCTCGGCCGTCGCCATGCCAGCGAGCCGGTGATTCGCCAGACCAGCCCGCGCGGCGACACGCTGTACTGGATCGGACCGGCCGGGGATGCTCGCGAGGCCAGCGAAGGCACCGATTTCCATGCGGTCGCCAATGGTCAGGTGTCGATCACTCCGCTGCAGGTCGACCTTACCGACCATGCCAGCCGCGACGACTGGGCAACCCGCCTGGCCGGGCCCGCGGCATGACCCGTCCGCCGCGCGGCGGGCGTTTCCCGGTCGCGCTGGACCGGGTCCATGCCACTGCGCGCCGTGCCGACGCCGAGGTGCTGCGGCCGCAGCGGCACCTGCACCAGGCCGCGGCCGATGCAGCACGCCAGAGCACCCCCAGCGGCCTGGGCCTGGATTCGGGGGCCGTGCGCGCGCGCATGGTCGAGCGGCTGCGTGCCGAGGGCGTGTCGTGCGAGCCGGTGCTGCAGGCCTTCGCCACCGTGGAGCGACACCGTTTTGTCGATACGGCGCTGGCCACGCAGGCCTACGAAGACACCAGCCTGCCCATCGGGCTGGGGCAGACCATCTCCAAGCCTTCGGTGGTGTCGCGCATGCTGGCCCTGCTGTTCGAGGGTGACAGCGCCCGTGGCGCCGGCCATCTGGGGCGCACGCTGGAGATCGGCACGGGATGTGGCTACCAGACCGCCTTGCTGGCCCAGCTGTCGCCCCGTGTGCTGTCGATCGAGCGGCTGCGGCCGCTGCACGACAAGGCCCGCGAGAACCTGGCGCCCTGGCGGGGCAGCGACGTGCGCCTGGTCTACGGCGATGGCCGGCTCGGACACGCGCCATGGGCCCCGTTCGACAGCATCGTCGCGGCCGCGGGCGGCGACGACCTTCCGCCCGCCTGGCTCGATCAGTTGGCCGTCGGCGGCCGCTTGATCGCGCCGATGCATGACAGCGCTGCCGGCGGTCAGGTGCTGCTGGTCGTCGATCGAAGGGCGGACGGTTATGTGCAACGGCAGGTCGGAGCCGTGCATTTCGTCCCACTAAAATCCGGCAAGGCGTGAACGGCCCCTCGCAGGGCTCGCCGTCGCCTGGGCAGGCAGCACGTTGTCGGGCCGGGCAGGCAATGAATCGGGGCTGATGTCATGACGTTTCCAGGAATTGCGCAAGGTCGGCTCGCCACGCTGTGCGGCGTGGTGCTGGTGCTGGCGGGTTGTGCCAGCGGCAACCATCGCGCGCCGGTCGAGGACCGGGGCGCCGTACCACGCCCGACTGCCGGTGCGGCGTCTCCAGCGGCGTCCGCTGCGTCCGCCTCGCCCACTGACGCCGCACGCGTCCTGCCTGGTGCCGAGAACGCCGGAAAGCCCGGTTACTACGCCGTCAAGCCCGGTGACACGCTGATCCGCATCGGCCTGGACAACGGGCAGAACTGGCGCGACATCAAGCTCTGGAACAACATCGAGAACCCGAACCTGATCGAGGTCGGTCAGGTGCTGCGAGTGGTGCCACCAGGGGTCGATCCCGGCGCGGCGGCAGCACGTCCTGTGGCGCCAGCGAGCCGCGCTGACAGTCGCCCTCTCGACGCCCGCGGGTTGCCGGCACCCGCCGTTGCCTCGGCGCCAGCGACCGGTGCGTCTGCAACTGCTGCCACGCCGGCCGCCTCGGCGGCTCCGATGCCTGCGCCGGCCCCCGCACCGGTGGCGGCGCGCGAGCCTGACGACGACGTCAACTGGCTCTGGCCGGCGGCTGGTCCGGTGGCCACCACGTTCGATGAAGCCCGCAGCAAAGGCGTGGCCATCACCGGCAAGGTCGGCGACCCCGTGATGGCGGCCGCGGATGGCCGTGTGGTTTATGCCGGTTCGGGCCTGCGGGGTTATGGCAACCTCGTGATCGTCAAGCACAACACGACCTACCTGACGGCCTACGCCCACAACCAGGTTCTGCTGGTGAAGGAAGACCAGGTCGTGCGGCGTGGACAGAAGATCGCCGAGATGGGCTCCAGCGATGCCGAACGTGTGCAACTGCACTTCGAGATCCGCCGCCAAGGCAAACCGATCGACCCGCTGAAGCTGTTGCCACCCCGTTGACGAGCGCGCTTCACCGGCGGCCCCATGATCTGCGGGGGTTAGGCCGGGCATCAGCGTTTCCCTGAGGGCGACCGCCCATCCCGCACGCTAGCATCCGCGCCATCTTTGCTCAGGCGTCCGGGGATCTTCATTGCAGTTCTTGCAGCTCGTCATCAGCGGTATCGCGCAGGGCTGCATCTACGGATTGATCGCTCTGGGGTTCGTGCTCATCTACAAGGCCACCGAGACGGTGAGCTTCGCGCAGGGCGAGTTGATGATGCTCGGGGCCTTCCTCGGGCTGGCGCTGATGACGATGGCCGGGTTTCCCTTCTGGCTGGCGGTGCCTTGTTCGGTGGCCGCAATGGCGCTGATGGGCATGGCCACTGAGCGACTGGTGATCCGCCCGATCCTCGGCCAACCGGCATTTTCGATCGTGATGCTGACCTTCGGCATCGGATACCTGGCGCGCGGCCTGATCACGATGATCCCCGGCATCGGCACCGAGACCCACACCCTGCCGGTGCCCTACAAGGACCAGGTCATCCAGGCCGGCGCACTGGTGCTCAACATCGAGCAGATGGTCGTCATCGGCGTGACGGTGCTGCTGTGCCTGGCGCTGTTCGGCCTGTTCCGCTTCAGCAAGATCGGCATTGCGATGCAGGCCTCGTCGCAGAATCAGCTCGCGGCCTACTACATGGGCATTCCGGTGCAGCGTCTGAACGGTCTCGTGTGGGGCCTGGCAGCAGCGGTGGCGGCGGTGGCCGGCCTGTTGCTCGCGCCGATCACTTTCGTGCACGCCAACATGGGGTTCATCGGCCTGAAGGCCTTCCCGGCGGCGGTTGTCGGTGGATTCGGCAGCTTGCCCGGGGCCATCGTCGGCGGGCTGATCGTCGGCATCGTCGAAGCGCTGTCGGGCTTCTACCTGCCAGAGGGGTTCAAGGACGTTGCCGCCTACGTGGTGGTGCTGGTGATGTTGATGGTCAAGCCGAACGGCCTGTTCGGCGAGACGATGCGCAAGAAAGTCTGAGCCGGATTCGCGATGCGCTTCATCTTCAAGACCAGCTACGAGCAGGACGTCAAGCTCGCCAAACATGGCGGCCACGTGCTCTGGTACGGACTGCTGATGGTGGGCCTGCTGTTGTCACCCTGGCTGTTGCCGGAGTACTGGCTCGCACAGCTGACCTTCGTGCTGATCTATTCGGTGGTCGGGCTGGGCCTGATGCTGCTGGCCGGGTACACCGGCCTGTTCTCGATCGGCCACGCGGCCTTCCTGGGGGTCGGCGCCTATAGCGAAGCCGTGCTCACCAACCTCGGCGTTCCATTCCCGATTTCGCTGGCGGTCGCTGCAGGCGCCTCGGCGCTGGTCGGTGTCGTCGTCGGGCTGCCGGCCCTGCGAGTGAAGGGCATGTACCTCGGCATCTCGACGATGGCCTTCGGCTTCATCGTCGCCGAGGTCTTCGCGCGATGGGAGTCGCTGACCGGTGGTAACGCCGGCATGCACGTCAAGGCCCCGGGCATCGGCGGCTGGAAGCTGGAAAGCGGCACCGAGTTCTACTTCCTGTGCCTGGCGGTGACGGTGGTCTCGACCCTCGTCATCCTGAATCTGCTGCGCTCGCCCACGGGACGTGCCTTCGTGGCGATCCGTGATTCGGAGATCTCGGCCCAGAGCATGGGGATCCATCTGGCGCGTTACAAGACGATGTCGTTCGCGATCTCGGCGGCGCTGGCAGGCCTGGGCGGTGCCCTCTACGCGCACATGATCAAGTTCCTGTCGCCCGACCAGTTCGACATCGTGCAGTCGATCGACCTGTTGCTGATGGTGGTGATCGGCGGGCTCGGGTCGGTGCACGGCGCATTTCTGGGCGCAATCTTCCTCATCACGATGCCGCAGTTCATCACGCTGGCCAAGGATTTCCTGCCCGATGTGATCGGTCAGGCGCCTGGCCTGAAGGCCGCGATCTACGGTGCGGTGCTGATCGCCTTCGTGCTGTTCGAGCCGCTGGGCCTGTATGGCCGCTGGCTCAAGATGCGCACCTTCTTCGAGATTTTCCCGTTCTACCGCAAGGGCATGTTCAAGCGGCAGAAATCCTTCCAGAAGTCGGACCGGCTCCGATGAACGCAGTCACTTCGGATGTCCTGCTGTCAGCGCGCGAGATCAGCGTGCGCTTCGGTGGCGTGCTGGCCGTCAACAAGGTCAGCTTCGACGTCAGGCGGGGCGAAGTGTTCACACTGATCGGTCCGAACGGCGCCGGCAAGACGACGGTTTTCAACCTGATCAGCCGCATCTACACCCCGACCTCGGGCGAGATCACCTACGAAGGCATTTCGCTGACCCAGCGTCCTGCGCACGAGGTGGCCTCGTTGGGCATTGCCCGCACCTTCCAGAACATCGAACTCTTCGAACACGCCAGCGTGCTGCAGAACCTGCTGATCGGCCGCCACACGCACCGGCGCACCGGCTTCTGGCAGGACATGTTCTTCACCGGAGCTGCCCGGAAGGCGGCGGTGGATGACCGTGAGCGTGTGGAGCGCGTGATCGAGTTCCTCGACCTGCAGCACCACCGCGACACGATGATCGCCGGGCTTCCCTATGGCGTGCGCAAGGTGGTGGAACTGGCGCGTGCGCTGTGTGCCGAGCCCAAGCTGCTGTTGCTCGACGAACCGTCGTCCGGCCTGAACGTCGAAGAGACCGAGGACATGGTCTTCTGGATCGACGACATCCGCCGCGAGTTCGGCATCACGGTGCTGATGGTCGAGCACGACATGTCGCTCGTGTCCAAGGTGTCCGACCGCGTGTTGGCGATGAACCAGGGCGAGGTGCTGGCGCTGGGCGAACCCGCTGAGGTGCAGGCCCACCCGGGCGTGGTCGAAGCCTACCTGGGGTCGACCCAGGACCTGTCGAGCCTGCGGAGGCCGGGGTCATGAGCGACGACATCCTGGTCCTCACCAATGTCGAGAGCGCTTACGGTCCGATCCGTGCCATCCGCGGCGTGAGCCTGAAGGTGCGCCGGGGGGAGATCGCCGCGGTGCTGGGCAGCAATGGCGCCGGCAAGACCACGGTCCTGAAGACGATCTCCGGCATCATCGATCCCCGTCGCGGCTCGGTGCACTTCATGGGCCAGGACATCACGGCCGCCGACCCGGCGCTGATCGTCCGCCGCGGGCTGGTGCACGTGCCGGAAGGCCGCGAGGTGTTCCCGCTGCTGTCGGTGCACGACAACCTGCTGATGGGCGCCTACACGCGCTCCGATCGCGACGCGGTGGCGCGCGACATCGAGGCTTCGCTGCGCTACTTCCCGATCCTGAAGGAGCGCGAGCGCCAGGAGGCGGGGCTCCTGTCCGGCGGCCAGCAGCAGATGCTGGCCATCGCGCGGGCGCTGGTGGCCGCACCGGAAATGATCCTGCTCGACGAGCCCAGCCTGGGCCTGAGCCCGAAACTCACGCGCGAGATCTTCGAGATCGTGGTGCGCATCAACCGCGAGCGCGGCACGACGATCCTGCTGGTCGAACAGAACGCGAACATGGCGCTCAATGCCGCCGACTACGGCTACGTGCTGGAGAACGGCCGCATCGTGATGGAAGACCGTTGCGCCGTGCTGCGCGAGAAGGACGACGTCAAGGAGTTCTACCTCGGCATGAAGGATGCCGGGGTGCGCGGCGAGCGCCGCTGGAAGAAGAAGAAGACCTGGCGCTGAGCCGCACCTCGGAGCCCGCACCATGCCCAACCTCTGGAACGTCGACCAGCTCAAGCCCGAACCGAACATCGTCGTGCCCGGCGAGACCGTGCCGGCCGTCTTCTGGAATGCCGCGAAGCAGCGCGCCGGAAAGGTCTGGCTGCGCGAGAAGGACCTCGGCATCTGGCGCAGCTGGACCTGGGACCAGACGGCCGAAGCGGTGCGCGAGGTGGCGCACGGTCTGATGGCGCTCGGCCTGCAGCCCGGCGAACGTGTCTCGATCCTCAGCAACACCATCGTCGAATGGGTGCTGGCCGACCTCGGCGTGCTCAGCGCCGGCGGCGTGGCCAACGGCATCTACCCGACCGATTCGTCGTCGCAGGTGCATTACCTGTGCGAGGACTCGTCCAGCGTGGTTCTTTTCGTCGAGGACGACGAACAGCTCGACAAGGCCCTCGAGGTGCGCGACCGCCTGCCCGGCCTGCGCAAGATCGTCGTCTTCGACATGGAGGGCCTTCACGACCTCGACGATCCCCGCGTGATGTCCTTCGAGGCGCTGCGCGAGCAGGGGCGAGCCCACCGGGTGGCGAATCCTTCTGCGCTGCAGCAGCGGCTGGACGCCATCGATCCGCAGTCGTTGGCGATCCTGATCTACACCTCGGGCACCACAGGCAAGCCCAAGGGCGTGATGCACAGCCACCATGCGTTGATCGTCTCGATGCGTGGCTACCAGCTCAACATCGCGCAGTACGAGAGCGACGAGCGCATGTGCTTCCTGCCGCTGTGTCACATCGCCGAGCGCATGGGTGGCGAGTACTTCGCGATGTACACCGGCAGCAAGCTGAACTTCGTCGAGAACCCCGACACCGTGCCGGAGAACGTTCGCGAGATCGCTCCGACGGTGGCCACTGCGGTGCCGCGTGTGTGGGAGAAGTTCTATTCGGCGGTCACCATCGCGATCAAGGAGGCCAGCCCGGTTCAGCAGCTGGCTTACGCCTGGGCGCTGAAGACCGGGATGGAGGTGGCCGAGCGGGTGCTGGCGGAGCAGCCCGTGCCTGGGTGGCTGAAGGCCAAATTCATGCTCGCGCGGTTTGTCGCGCTGGACAACGTGCGCAAGCTGATCGGCATGCATCGCGCCCGTCTGTGCGTGACCGGGGCGGCGCCCATTTCGCCCGATCTGGTGAAGTGGTACTGCGCGCTAGGCGTGCCGCTGATCGAAGTCTGGGGCATGTCGGAGACCTGCGGGCTGTCGACCCACGTGCCGCCGCAGCGCATCCGACCCGGCTCGATCGGCGTGGCTGCGCCCTGGAACGAGGTGCGCATCGACCCGGCCACCGGCGAGATCCTGGTGCGCGGGCCGAATGTCTTCATGGGCTACCTGAACCTGCCCGACAAGACGGCGGAAACCATTGATGGTGAGGGTTGGCTGCATACCGGCGACGTCGGCACGGTCGACGCGGACGGGTTCTTCAAGATCACCGACCGCATGAAGGACATCATCATCACCGCCGGCGGCAAGAACGTGACGCCCAGCGAGTGGGAGAACGAACTGAAGTTCTCGCCCTACATCACCGACGCAGTGGTGATCGGCGACAAGCGACCTTTCCTGACCTCGCTGATCATGATCGACCAAGAGAACGTCGAGAAGTATGCGCAGGACAATGACGTGCCGTTCAGCAACTACGCCAGCCTGACGCGGGCGCCCGAGGTGCGTGCATTGATCCAGGCGGAGATCGACAAGGTCAATGCCAAGTTCGCACGCGTCGAACAAGTGAAGAAGTTCCACCTCCTCGAAGCCCAGCTGACGGCCGAGGACGAGGAACTGACTCCCACGATGAAGCTCAAACGTAAACTGGTACAGCAGAAGTACGCGAGCCAGATCGAATTGATGTACCAGGCCTGACATCCCACCCCAAGGAGACTGTGACCATGAAGCGAATTGTTTTGACGACGGCCGTGACGGCGATGGCAATGGCTGCCGGCCTGGCCTCGGCCCAGCAACAGGGCGTCAGCAAGACGGAGATCACCGTCGGTTCGATCCAGGACCTGTCCGGCCCGCTGGCCGGCTTCGGCAAGCAGGTGCGCCTGGGCATGATGCTGCGCGCCGACGAGATCAACGAGCAGGGTGGTATCGGCGGGCGCAAGATCAAGCTGATCGTCGAGGACTCGGGCTACGACCCGAAGAAGGCCGTGCTGGCCGCGCAGAAGCTGGTCAACCAGGACAAGATCTTCATCATGGCCGGCCACATCGGCACGGCGCAGAACAACGCAGCCTTCCCCGTGCAGGCGGAGAAGAACATCGTCAACTTCCTGCCGGTGACGGCGGCACGCGAGATGTACGAGCCGTTCCACAAGCTGAAGTACTCGTTTGCGGTGCCGTACTACGACCAGATGAAGCTGATGGTGCCCAAGCTCGTGAAGGAAAAGGGCGCGAAGAAGGTCTGTTCCATCTACCAGGACGACGAATTCGGCCTCGAGGTCGTGCGCGGTGCAGAGGAGGGCCTGAAGGCGGTCAACATGACGATGGCCGAAAAGACCTCGTACAAGCGTGGCGCCACGGACTTCTCGTCCCAGGTGGCGAAGATGAAATCGGCCGGCTGCGACCTCGTCGTGCTCGGCACCATCATCCGCGAGACCATCGGCACCATCGGCGAGAGCCGCAAGACGGCCTTCAACCCGACCTTCCTCGGCAGCAGCGCGGCCTACACCGATCTGATCCACAAACTCGGCGGCCCCGCGATGAATGGTCTGTACGCCTCGATGGCCGCTCAGCACCCCTACCTCGACGAGGCCTCGCAGCCTCTGCGTTTCTGGGCCAACAAGTACAAGACCAAGTTCAACGAAGACCCCACGGTGTTCTCGGCGTACGGCTATCAGATCATCGACATGTTCGCCCAGGCGGCCACCAAGGCCGGCGCAAACCTGACGACGGACAGCTTCATCAAGGCGATGGACACGATGACCGTCCCGCCCGACATGTTCGGGTCGGCCCAGGCCACCTACACGGCCACGAAGCGCCTCGGCAGCAATGCGTCGCGCCTGTCGCAGATCACCGACGGACGCTGGAAGGTCATCTCCGAGTACGTCACGCCCTGAGTCTGTACTTCTTTTCGATCGAAGGCCGCCTGCGGGCGGCCTTTGTCATGGCGCCGGGATAATCGCAGCATGAGTGACGGATACGAATGGCTGGAGGTCGAATCGCTCGACCTCGAGGCGCAGGGCGTGGCCCATCGCAAGGGTGGCGACGGTGCCGGCAAGGTGGTCTTCATCGAAGGCGCCTTGCCGGGCGAGACCGTGCAGGTCAACGTCTCGCGCAAGAAGAACCAGTGGGAGCAGGGGCAGATGTCGGCCTTGCGGCGCGAGAGCTCGCAGCGTGTCCGGCCGGGCTGTCCGCACTTCGGCCTGCACGCGGGTGCCTGCGGCGGCTGCAAGATGCAGCATCTGCACCCGGCCGCCCAGGTGGCGGTCAAGCAGCGCGTGCTGGAAGACAACCTGTGGCACCTGGGCAAGGTGCGGCCGGAGCAGATCCTGCGGCCGATCGAAGGTCCGGCCTGGGGCTACCGCTACCGCGCCCGACTGTCGGTGCGTTTCGTGCCCAAGAAGGGCACGGTGCTGGTCGGCTTTCACGAGCGCAAGTCGCGCTACGTGGCCGACATGAGCGTCTGCCCGGTGCTGCCGCAGCGCGTGAGCGCGATGCTGCCGGCCTTGCGTGCGCTGATCGGCGCGATGGAACAGCGCGATCGCCTGCCGCAGATCGAACTGGCAGCCGGCGACGAGGTCACGGCGCTGGTGCTGCGACACCTCGAGCCCCTGTGTGACTCCGACGCGGTGAAGCTGCGGGCCTTCGGTGCCGAGCACGAGGTGCAATGGTGGCTGCAGCCGAAGGGGCCTGAGACGGTGCACCTGCTCGACGACACAGGCCCTGAACTGGCCTACGCGCTGCCCGAATTCGGCGTGACGATGCCTTTCAAGCCGACCGACTTCACGCAGGTCAACCCACACATCAACCGGGTTCTGGTGGGCCGTGCATTGCGGCTGTTGCAGGCGCAGCCCGACGAGCGGGTGATCGACTGGTTCTGCGGCCTGGGCAACTTCACGCTGCCGATCGCCCGTTCAGCGCGCCAGGTGCTGGGCGTCGAGGGCAGCGAGGTCCTGGTGGCCCGGGCGCGCGAAAACGCGAAGCGCAATGGTCTTCTGGGGAGCACGAGCTTCGAGGCGCGCAACCTGTTCGAGATCTCGGCGACCGACCTCGTCGCGGCGGGCAGCGCGCAGCGCTGGTTGGTCGATCCGCCACGCGAGGGGGCCTTTGCGCTCGCCAAGGCATTGGCCGACCTTCATGCCGAACCGTCCGCCGACTGGCAGGCACCACAGCGCATCGTCTACGTGTCCTGCAACCCGTCGACGCTGGCGCGCGACGCCGGACTGCTCGTGCACCAGGCGGGCTATCGCTGCGTGTCGGCTGGCGTGGTGAACATGTTCCCGCACACGGCCCACGTGGAGAGCATGGCAGTCTTCGACTTCGATGGCCACCCGCCGTCAAAGGCCGCAGCGGAGCCGGTTCCAGGGGACAGCGACGCTTGAGCGGCCGGGGGCCGATGGCTCGGCCATGAAAAACGGGGCCCGCAGGCCCCGTTTGCATTTCAGTCCGACCGAGACGTTCAGTCGCGCTCGCCGCCGAAGATGCCCAGAAGCGACAGCAGGCTCTGGAACACGTTGTAGATGCTCATGTAGACGCCCAACGTGGCGGTGATGTAGTTGGTCTCTTCGCCGTCTTGCACGCGCTTCAGGTCGTACAGGATGAAGGCCGAGAAGATGCCCATCACCAGCACCGACAGCGTGATCATCAGTGCGCTGGACTGGATGAAGAAGTTCGCGATGCCCGCCACCAGCACCATGATGGCGCCGATGAACAGCCACTTGCCCATCGAGCTGAGGTCGCGCTTGATGATCGTCGACAGCGAGGCCATGCCCAGGAAGATGGTGCCGGTCCCGGCGAAGGCCATCATGATCAGGCTGGCGCCGTTGCTCAGGCCCAGCACCGCACCGATCAAGCGGGACAGCATCACACCCATGAAGAACGTGAAGGCCAACAGGATCGGTACCCCTGCGGCGGAGTTCTTGAACTTCTCGATCGCGAACATGAAGCCGAAGGCGCCGGCCATGAACACGATCAGACCGATGCCCGGCGACATCGCGCGGGCGATGCCGGTCTGCACGCCCAGCCAGGCGCCGAGCACGGTTGGCACCATCGACAGCGCGAGCAGCCAGTAGGTGTTGCGGAGCACGCGGTTTCGCTGGCCGGCGAGAGCGCCGCCATCGGCGTAACCGGTGTAGTTTTCGACGCTTTGATTCATGAAACCTCCAACAGGTGGGTAAGGCGCCTGGAACTGCGCAGAACGGATTCTAGGTTCGATCCCTCGGCCCTGGGAAAGACCCCATCGGAGCGAGCCTGCTGCGCCGATCGTACGCGCCGCGGTCGCTTCAGCTTTGACCGCTGTCGGCTTGGCGTGGCGGGTCACGGCGGCTATCGTCGACGCTTTGACATGGTGGCATCGCAATGAAAAACAAGCCCTTTCTCCAGATCGACGATGCACGCCGCATCGCCCAGGCGGCTGAAGTCGAGGCCCAGTCGAACGGCTGGGCGGTGGCGATCGCCATCGTCGACGACGGCGGCCACTTGCTGTGGCTGCAGCGGCTCGACGGCGCCGCCCCGATCTCGGCGCAGATCGCGCCGGCCAAGGCACGCACCGCGGCACTGGGCCGCCGTGAAAGCAAGTTGTACGAGGACATGATCAACCAGGGCCGTGTCTCCTTCCTCAGCGCCCCCACGTTGGAAGGAATGCTCGAAGGAGGCGTGCCCATCGTGGTCGAAGGCCAATGTGTCGGCGCGGTGGGCGTCAGCGGTGTGAAGTCGACCGAAGACGCGCAGATCGCCAAGGCTGGCATCGCGGCGCTGGGCACCTGAAACAGGCTAGCGCCTCAGCAGCAACAGGCATCCGCCGACGATGAGTGCGGCGGATGCCAGCGTCGTCACGGTCGGGACCTCGCCGAACAGCAGGTACCCGAGCCCGCCGGCCCAGACGAAGCTGGTGTACTCCAACGGCGCGATTCGGCTGGCCTCGAGGTGGGTGAAGGCCCAGGTCAGGCTGAGCAGGCCGACGGTGGCGAACACGCCGCTGAGCATGATCGGCCAGAAGTCCGTCGCCTGCGGCGGCTGCCAGGTGGGGCCTACGGCGAGCGACAGCACCATGGCCGGCAGCACGTTCTGCACGAGGAGAATCGTCCACACCGCGTCCCGCTGGGCCTGGCGCCGGGCCAGGACCATCACGCCCGCAAAGGCCACGGTCGAGGCGGCCCCGACCAACAGGCCCTCGAGACTCGCGGAGCCCGCGGCCGATTTGCCAGCCGTGAGCGATGGCCAACTGGATACCAAGGTACCTGCCAGGCCCAGCGTCAAGGCGAGCCAGATCCAGCGCGACGGACGCTCGCCCAGTACGACGATCGCCAACAGAGAGATGAAGATCGGCGCCAGGTAGCTGATCGCCACGGCTTGTGCCAGCGGCAGCAGACGCAGGGCGTGGAAGTAGCCGACCAGCGACACCAGCAGCAGCACGCAGCGCAAGGCGTGCAGCCGCCACTCGGCGCGCCGCGGCAGCGGTGAGCGGAACCACAGCCACAAAGCGATGGCGAAGACCGACCCGCTGACGAAGCGGAAGAAGGTGAGGTGCATGGCGTCGAAGCGCGGCGCCAGCGTCTTGATGGTGGCATCCATGCTGACGAAGCTCGCCGCCGCCAGCACACCGGCCAGCAGCGGCAGGTGCGCGCAGCTGGCAGGCAGCGTCCGAACGGGAGGCGAGGTCATCGGGGCAGTCTATCCCGGGGCCGAGTCTGTCATCGCAGCGGCTACAATCCGCAGGTTTACCCGCCAACACCGCAGCCTAGCGAAACTCCCTCGACGGTTTCCCCTCGGATTCCCCCGCGGATCGCCCGCAATCGGGCGCAAAGGGTGGAGCTGGGCGCGCGAACCCGGAGCCTTTGCTTTGCTGCCTGCCTTGTCCCCAGTGCTGCTGCCCCCGGCGCTGCTAGCCCTCGCCGACGGCACGACCTTTTTCGGGACGTCCATCGGCGCTGCCGGCCAGACCGTCGGTGAGGTGGTGTTCAACACCGCGATCACCGGCTATCAGGAAATCCTCACCGACCCGAGCTACTGCCGGCAGATCGTCACGCTGACGTATCCGCACATCGGCAACTACGGGGTCAACGAGGAAGATGTCGAGTCGACCCGGGTCCATGCGGCTGGTCTGATCATCAAGGACCTGCCGATCCGTGCTTCGAACTTCCGGGCGACGATGACCCTGGCCGAGTACCTCGTTCGTGAGGGCACGGTGGCCATTGCCGACATCGACACGCGCCGGCTGACCCGCCACCTGCGCACCGGTGGTGCGCAGAATGGTTGCATTCGCAGTTTCGACCCGGGCACGACCATCGGGCCGGCGGCGATCGAAGAAGCGGTCGCTGCGGCTCGCGCCGCACCGTCGATGGCCGGGCTGGACCTCGCCAAGGTCGTCTCCGTCGACAAGCCCTACGAGTGGACCGAGACCGAGTGGGTGCTCGGCGCTGGCTATGGCCGTCTGGGCGCTGCGAGCCATCACGTGGTGGCGTATGACTTCGGCGTCAAGCGCAACATCCTGCGCATGCTGGCCAGCCGTGGCTGCCGCGTGACCGTGGTGCCCGCCACGATGCCCGCTGCCGAGGTGCTGGCGATGCGGCCGAATGGCGTGTTCCTCAGCAACGGCCCCGGCGATCCCGAGCCCTGCGACTACGCGATCCTATCCACGCGCCAGATCGTCGACAGCGGGGTTCCGACCTTCGGCATCTGCCTGGGCCACCAGATCATGGCGCTGGCGTCGGGAGCGCGAACTTTCAAGATGAAGTTCGGCCACCACGGCGCCAACCACCCGGTGAAGGACCTGGACACTTCGCGGGTCAGCATCACCAGCCAGAACCACGGCTTCGCCGTCGACGAGAAGTCTCTGCCGGCCAACCTGCGGGCCACCCACGTCTCGCTGTTCGACGGCACGGTGCAGGGCCTGGCCCGCACCGACCGTCCGGCGTTCTGCTTCCAGGGCCACCCGGAGGCCTCGCCGGGGCCGCACGACATCGGGTACCTGTTCGATCGCTTCGTCGACCTGATGAAAGCCTGACGCCCCTCACCGTACGCAGCGAACCGCACGACTCCCATGCCAAAGCGCACAGACATCCAGAGCATCCTCATCATCGGCGCCGGCCCGATCATCATCGGCCAGGCCTGCGAGTTCGACTACTCCGGCGCCCAGGCCTGCAAGGCGCTGCGCGAGGAGGGCTACAAGGTCATCCTGGTCAACAGCAACCCGGCGACGATCATGACCGACCCGGACATGGCCGACGTGACCTACATCGAGCCCATCACCTGGCAGGTCGTCGAGAAGATCATCGCCAAGGAGAAGCCCGACGCCATCCTGCCGACGATGGGCGGGCAGACAGCGCTGAACTGTGCGCTCGACCTGCACCGCCATGGCGTGCTGGAAGCCCACGGCGTCGAGATGATCGGCGCCAACGAGCGGGCCATCGAGAAGGCCGAAGACAGGCTGAAGTTCAAGGACGCGATGACCTCGATCGGCCTGGCCTCGGCCAAGAGCGGCATCGCCCACTCGATGGACGAAGCCTGGGGCGTGCAGAAGCGCATCCAGGCCGAGATCGGCGGCAGCGGTTTCCCGATGGTCATCCGGCCGAGCTTCACGATGGGCGGTACCGGTGGTGGCATCGCCTACAACCCCGAAGAGTTCGACGAGATCTGCAAGCGTGGCCTGGACCTCTCGCCGACCAAGGAACTGCTGATCGAGGAGAGCCTGATCGGCTGGAAGGAGTTCGAGATGGAGGTGGTCCGCGACCGTGCGGACAACTGCATCATCGTCTGCTCGATCGAGAACCTCGACCCGATGGGCATTCACACCGGCGACTCGATCACCGTCGCGCCGGCCCAGACGCTCAGCGACAAGGAGTACCAGCTGATGCGCAACGCATCGGTGGCTATCCTGCGCGAGATCGGGGTCGACACCGGCGGCTCGAACGTGCAGTTCTCGATCGACCCGAAGACCGGTCGCATGGTCGTGATCGAGATGAACCCGCGGGTTTCGCGTTCGTCGGCGCTGGCGTCCAAGGCCACCGGCTTCCCGATCGCCAAGGTCGCCGCCAAGCTGGCGGTCGGCTTCACGCTCGATGAACTGCGCAACGACATCACCGGTGGTGCCACGCCGGCCAGCTTCGAGCCGAGCATCGACTACGTGGTGACCAAGATCCCGCGTTTCGCGTTCGAGAAGTTCCCGGCGGCCGACCCGCACCTGACCACGCAGATGAAGTCGGTCGGCGAGGTGATGGCGATGGGGCGCACCTTCCAGGAAAGCTTCCAGAAGGCGCTGCGTGGGCTGGAGACTGGCGTCGACGGTCTCAGCGAGCGCAGCAGCGACCGCGACGAGATCATCGACGAGATCGGCAATGCCGGGCCGGAGCGCATCCTCTACGTGGGCGACGCCTTTCGCATCGGCATGACGCTCGACGAGATCTTCGAAGAGACCGCGATCGACCCCTGGTTCCTGGCACAGATCGAAGACCTGATCCAGACCGAGCAGCGCGTGGCCACGCTCGACCTGGCCAACCTCGGCGCGGCCGAGTTTCGCTGGCTGAAGAAGAAGGGCTTTTCCGACCGGCGCCTGGCCGGCCTGCTGAAGACTCACCAGCACGCGGTGCGCGCGGCGCGCCATGCGCTGGGCGTGCGGCCGGTCTACAAGCGCGTCGACACCTGCGCGGCTGAATTCGCCACGCAGACGGCCTACATGTACTCGACCTACGACGAGGAGTGCGAAGCCGAGCCGACGACGCGCAAGAAGATCATGGTGCTGGGCGGCGGGCCGAACCGCATCGGGCAGGGCATCGAGTTCGACTACTGCTGCGTGCACGCGGCGCTGGCGATGCGCGAGGACGGCTACGAGACCATCATGGTCAACTGCAATCCCGAAACGGTGTCGACCGACTACGACACCAGCGACCGGCTGTATTTCGAGCCGGTGACACTCGAGGACGTGCTCGAGATCGTCGCGAAGGAGCAGCCCACCGGCGTCATCGTCCAGTACGGCGGTCAGACACCGCTGAAGCTGGCCCTCGACCTTGAGCGCGCCGGCGTGCCGATCATCGGCACGTCGCCCGACAGCATCGACATCGCTGAGGACCGCGAGCGCTTCCAGAAGCTGCTGCAGACCCTCGGCCTGCGCCAGCCGCCCAATCGCACTGCGCGGACCGAGGAACAGGCGCTGAAGCTGGCCCAGGAAATCGGCTATCCGCTGGTGGTTCGCCCGAGCTACGTGCTGGGCGGCCGTGCGATGGAGATCGTGCACGGAGACAAGGACCTCGAGCGCTACATGCGGGAGGCGGTGCGCGTCAGCGAGAAGAGCCCCGTGCTGCTCGACCGCTTCCTCGACGATGCCATCGAGGTCGACGTCGACTGCATCAGCGACGGTACCGAGGTGATGATCGGCGGCATCATGGAGCACGTCGAGGCGGCCGGCATCCACTCCGGCGACTCGGCCTGCTCACTGCCACCGTACACGTTGTCGGCGGCTCTGCAGGACGAGATGCGGCGGCAATCGATCGCGATGGCCAAGGCCTTGAAGGTCGTAGGCCTGATGAACGTGCAGTTCGCGATCCAGGGGGAGGGCGCCGACGCGGTGGTCTACGTGCTCGAGGTCAATCCGCGGGCCTCCCGAACCGTGCCCTACGTCAGCAAGGCCACCGGGCAGCCGCTGGCGAAGATCGCTGCCCGCTGCATGGCGGGGCAAAGCCTGGCCAGCCAGCGCACGCCTCTCGGCCAGGCGCCGCGCGAAGTCGTTCCGGCCTACTACAGCGTGAAGGAGGCCGTGTTCCCGTTCAACAAGTTCCCAGGCGTCGATCCGATCCTCGGGCCAGAGATGCGGTCCACCGGCGAGGTGATGGGTGTCGGCCGCAGCTTTGGCGAGGCGATGCTGAAGAGCCAACTGGGCGCCGGATCGCGCCTGCCCGGCAAGGGCACCGCGGTCATCACCGTGAAGAACAGCGACAAGGCGCGCGCCGTGGTCGCGGCGCGCGAACTGGTCGCACTGGGCTTCCAGGTCGTGGCGACCAAGGGTACGGCGCAGGCCATCGCCGAAGCCGGCATCACGGTCCGCGTGGTCAACAAGGTCAAGGACGGCCGCCCGCACATCGTCGACATGGTCAAGGCCGGCGAGATCCAGCTGGTGTTCACCACGGTCGACGAAACCCGCACGGCGATTGCGGACTCCCGCAATATCCGAACCGCGGCCCTTGCCCATCGGATCACCTACTACACCACGATGGCCGGCTGCGAGGCCGCCATCGAGGCTCTGAAGCACCAGGACGACCTGGCGGTGACTTCGCTGCAGGAACTGCAGGCCGAACTGCACTAAACTTCGATCCGCTGTCCGCCGCAACCGCCCCGCCTCGGGGCTCTTGCGGCGGATTTACTTTTTGACCCCTGGATTCCAACATGGCCACCATCCCCCTCACGCGGCGCGGCGCCGAGAAGCTCAAGGAAGAGTTGCAGCGGCTGAAGTCCGTCGAGCGACATGCGGTGATCCAGGCCATCTCCGAGGCACGCGCCCAGGGCGACCTGTCGGAGAACGCCGAGTACGACGCTGCCAAGGACAAGCAGGGCTTCATCGAGGGGCGCATCCTCGAACTCGAGGCCAAGCTGGCCGCGGCACAGATCATCGACCCGGCGTCGGTGGATGCGGGCGGGCGCGTGGTGTTCGGCGCGACGGTCGACCTCGAAGACGAGGACAGCGGTACGAAGGCCACTTACCAGATCGTCGGTGACGACGAAGCGGACCTCAAGCTCGGTCTGATCTCCATCAGCAGCCCGATCGCGCGCGCGCTGATCGGCAAGGAGTCCGGCGACATCGCCGAAGTGCAGGCGCCAGGTGGCTTGCGCCATTGGGAGATCGTGGACGTCCGCTACGTCTGAGCCGCATGCGGCTGAGTTCGCGCCTGGAAGTGCTGGTGCCCGCACTGTGGGCAGGGTGGATGCTTTGTGTGGGAACCCTGGCCACGCCGGCGCCGTTTGCAACACTGGCGGTCGCCGATGCCGGCCGTGTGGTGTCGAGAATGCTGGCGCAGGAGGCCTACACCGCGCTGGTCCTCGGCATCGTCATGTTGCTGCTGGAGCGTGCCAAGTCGCGGCGACAGGCGGCTGCCGGACAGGGGTCTCAGTTCAGCGTGAACATGGCGCTGTGCCTGGGGACCCTGTTCTGCACCGTTGCCGGCTACTTTGCGGTGCAGCCCATGATGGCCGCAGCGCGGGCGGGGCAGGGCAGCCTGAGCTTCGGGCAACTGCATGCCATCAGTGCCGGCTTCTTCGTCGTCAAGGGCCTGCTGGTGCTGGCCCTCGCGTGGCGCTCGGCGTCGGTGGTCAGACCACCCGCTTCTTGACGCTGGTTGGTCGCTTGCGGGCGCGCTTGATCTGCCCGCCAGCGGTGACACGTTCATTGCCGAACACCTTGACCTTCTTGACCGTGGCCCGGTGATTGCCGCTCTTCGAGAACGACACCAGCTTGACGATGCGCGGTCCGGCCATGCGGTCTTCGCGCTCGACCTTTTCGGCGGGGGGCAGAGGCCGCCAGAGCACCAGCAGCTTGCCGATGTGCTGGATCGGCGCGGCGTCGAGGCGCTCGGCCAGGGCCTGGAGCATGCCCTCGCGGGCCGTGCGGTCATCGGAGAAGACACGCACCTTGACCAGCCCGTGGGCCTTCAACGCATGATCGGTCTCCTTGACCACGGCGTCGGTCAAGCCTTCGCCACCGACATGGACGACGGGATCGAGATGGTGTGCCGCGGCGCGATGTTCCTTGCGCTGCGCGGGGGTCAGAACGAGAGCAGTCATCTGCGTATTATCCGCCGGGCATGACAACGCGAAACAAGAGCAAGAAGGTCAACCGGGCCTGGTTGAATGACCATGTCAACGATCCTTACGTCAAGATGGCGCAAAAGGACGGCTATCGAGCGCGGGCGGCCTACAAGCTCAAGGAGATCGACGAGACCCTGCAGCTGATCCGGCCGGGCCAGGTGGTCGTCGACCTGGGGTCGGCGCCGGGCGCCTGGAGCCAGTATCTTCGCCGGCGCTTTGCCCCTCGCAGCGCTGGCACCGGCGGCGCTGCGGTCGGTGAACTGGACGGACGCATCATCGCCCTCGACTTGTTGCCGATGGAGCCCATCGAGGGGGTCCAGTTCATCGAGGGCGACTTCCGCGAGGGAGCAACCTTGGCGGCACTGGAGACGGCCCTGGGCGACCGCAAGGCCGACTTGGTGGTGTCGGACATGGCGCCCAACCTGTCGGGCATCGAGTCCACGGATTCGGCGCGCATCTCACTGCTGGTCGAACTCGCGATCGAGTTTTCCAGGCTGCATATGCAACCTCACGGGGCCCTGGTTTGCAAGGCCTTTCATGGAAGCGGGTACAACGAATTGGTGAAAATGTTCAGAGACAACTTCATGGTGGTCAAGCCTTTGAAACCAAAAGCCTCGCGCGACAAGTCCGCAGAAACCTTTCTCGTCGGGCTGCGCCTGAAAGCCCGATGAGCGGGCCCGAAGCAAGGCCCATATTGGCGAAAAGCGCCCGGAAGCCGGCCATTCCATGGACTTCGGGGGAACCCTTGTGTGGACTAGAATCGGGCCCATATGCCGGCCTGCCGGCGTGCGTTTGGTGCGTCGGCCCGTCGAATCGGAAAAGGAGCCGCGGTGAATAATCAATGGTTCTCCAAAGTCGCTGTGTGGCTCGTGATCGCCTTGGTGCTGTTCACGGTCTTCAAGCAGTTCGACCGCGGGGTGACGCAAGGCAATCAGATCGGGTACTCCGATTTTCTCGAGGAGGTCCGCGCCAAGCGGGTCAAGTCGGTCACGTTGCAGGAAAGCCCTGGTGGTGGGACCGAGATCATCGCCACCACCAACGACGACAAGCGCCTGCGCAGCACGGCCACCTACCTTGACCGCGGTCTGGTCGGTGACCTGATCAACAGTGGCGTCAAGTTCGATGTCAAGCCGCGCGAAGAGCCGTCGATCCTGATGAGCATCCTCGTCAGCTGGGGCCCGATGCTGCTGCTGATTGGCGTGTGGATCTACTTCATGCGCCAGATGCAGGGTGGCGGCAAGGGCGGCGCGTTCAGCTTCGGCAAGAGCAAGGCGCGCATGCTCGACGAAGCCAACAACACCACCACCTTTCAGGACGTCGCCGGCTGCGACGAGGCCAAGGAAGAGGTCAAGGAACTGGTTGATTTCCTGAAGGACCCGCAGAAGTTCCAGAAACTCGGCGGCCGCATTCCGCGAGGTGTGTTGCTGGTCGGCCCCCCGGGAACCGGCAAGACCCTGCTGGCCAAGGCCATCGCGGGCGAGGCCAAGGTGCCTTTCTTCAGCATCTCGGGTTCGGATTTCGTCGAAATGTTCGTCGGCGTGGGCGCGGCCCGGGTCCGCGACATGTTCGAGCAGGCCAAGAAGAGCGCGCCCTGCATCATCTTCATCGACGAAATCGACGCCGTCGGCCGTCACCGCGGTGCTGGCCTGGGTGGCGGCAACGACGAGCGCGAGCAGACGCTGAACCAGATGCTGGTCGAGATGGATGGTTTCGAGACCAATCTCGGCGTGATCGTGATGGCGGCCACCAACCGGCCCGACATCCTCGACCCTGCACTGCTTCGCCCGGGCCGCTTCGACCGCCAGGTTTACGTAACCCTGCCCGACGTGCGCGGCCGCGAGCAGATCCTCAACGTGCACATGCGCAAGGTGCCGGTGGGTCAGGACATCCGTGCCGACATCCTGGCGCGCGGCACACCGGGATTCAGCGGTGCCGATCTGGCGAACCTGGTCAACGAGGCGGCCTTGTTCGCCGCGCGCCGCAACGGGCGCGTGGTCGAGATGGTCGACTTCGAGAAGGCCAAGGACAAGATCATGATGGGGCCCGAGCGGAAGTCCATGGTGATGCCCGAGGAAGAGCGCAAGAACACGGCGTACCACGAGGCCGGCCACGCGCTGGTGGCACGCCTGATGCCCAAGACCGACCCGGTGCACAAGGTGACGGTCATCCCGCGGGGGCGCGCGCTGGGTGTGACGATGCAGTTGCCCGAAGGCGACCGCTACAGCATGGACAAGGAGCGCATGCTGAGCACGATCTCGGTGCTGTTCGGCGGCCGCATCGCCGAAGAGGTGTTCATGAACCAGATGACCACCGGCGCCAGCAACGACTTCGAGCGTGCCACGCAGATTGCTCGCGACATGGTCACCCGCTACGGCATGACCGACGAACTCGGCCCGATGGTCTACGCCGAGAACGAAGGCGAGGTCTTCCTCGGCCGCTCGGTCACCAAGACGACCACGATGTCCGAGGAGACGATGCGCAAGGTCGATTCCGTGATCCGCCGCATCATCGACGAGCAGTACCAGATCGCGCGCAAGCACATCGAGGACAACAAGGACAAGATGCACGCGATGGCGCATGCATTGCTGGAATGGGAAACCATCGACAGCGATCAGATCGACGACATCATGGGGGGCAAGCCGCCGCGGGCACCGAAGGATTGGTCGCCCTCTGCCTCCAAGACGCCCGGCGGCCCCACGCCCCCGGTCAACACCGACGGCGCGCCTGCAGCGGCTTGAGCGCGGCGGGTTCGTCTGAACACGGGGCTTCGGCCCCGTTTTTCGTCTGAGGTGCTTCTTGGCCCATTGGCAGACATCGCGCTTTCGACTCGACCTGACGAGGCCACTGGTGATGGGCATCGTCAACACGACGCCGGACTCGTTCTCCGACGGGGGGCGTTTCGCTGACGCGACTGCCGCGGTTGCGCACTGCGAGCGACTGCTGGCTGAGGGCGCCGACCTGCTCGACATCGGCGGGGAGTCGACCCGTCCCGGCGCACGAACTCCGACCACCGGCGAGGAACTCGATCGGGTGATGCCGGTTCTACGGCACGCCGTCACCCTGGGGGTGCCCGTGTCGGTGGACACCAGCGATCCGCTCGTGATGAAGGCTGCCCTCGACCTCGGCGTCGACATCGTCAACGACGTTCGCGCGCTGCAGCGGCCGGGTGCCGTCGATACCCTGGCAGCCTTTCCGCAGGCGGGCGTCTGCCTGATGCACATGCAAGGCGAGCCGGGATCCATGCAGCAGAACCCGCACTATGCGGACGTGGTGTCCGAAGTGCTGGCATTTCTCGTGGAGCGGGCCCGCGTCCTGCTGGCTGCGGGCATCGCAGCCGATCGGATCAGCCTCGACCCGGGCATCGGGTTCGGGAAGGAGCCGACGCACAACCTCCAATTGCTGGCGCAACAGCGCGGCCTGTTGGTCGCGGGCCATCCGTTATTGGTGGGATGGTCGCGCAAGTCGACGTTGGGCGTCGTCACCGGGAAACCCATCGGGGATCGCCTGGCCGCCAGCGTGGCAGCGGCACTGATCGCGGTGCAAAACGGCGCTTCGATCGTTCGTGTTCACGACGTTGCTCCGACGGTCGACGCCCTGAAGCTGTGGCAGGCCATGCAGGCGACTTCGCCGTCGACGGTTTCTTCCGCATGAACCCAAATTGTGCACGGCCACCGTGCGTGTGAGGTCGACCCACGATCGGACAATGCGGTCCGAGGAGAGACCATGAGCAGACAGTACTTCGGCACGGATGGCATTCGCGGCACCGTCGGGCAGGCTCCGATCACGCCGGACTTCATGTTGCGGCTGGGTCATGCCGTCGGGCGGGTGCTCCGGCGCAGCGTGGCGCGCCCCTCGGTGTTGATCGGCAAGGACACGCGGATCTCCGGCTACATGCTCGAGTCCTCGCTCGAAGCCGGGTTTGCATCGGCCGGTGTCGACGTGCTTCTCAGCGGCCCGCTGCCGACGCCCGGTGTGGCCTATCTGACCCGTGCGCTGCGCCTGGACCTGGGAGTGGTCATCAGTGCGTCGCACAACCCCTTCGCCGACAACGGCGTCAAGTTTTTCTCCGCCCGCGGCGAAAAGCTGCCTGACGACTGGGAGATCGAGGTCGAGGCTGCGCTGAAGGATGCGCCGCACTGGGCCGATTCGGCCGGACTGGGCAAGGCACGGCGTCTCGACGACGCCGGCGGCCGCTACATCGAGTTCTGCAAAGGCACGGTACCCCACAGCCTGTCGCTGCGGGGCATGAAGATCGTGGTCGACGGCGCTCACGGCGCGGCCTATCACGTGGCGCCCGATGTCTTCCACGAACTGGGTGCTGCTGTCGTCTCGATCGGCTGCAGTCCTGATGGCATGAACATCAACGCCGGTGTCGGCGCCACGGCACCGGCGGCCCTGGTGCGCGCCGTCGCCGAGCATCAGGCCGACTACGGCATCGCCCTCGACGGCGATGGCGACCGCCTGCAGATGGTCGACGCCCAAGGGCGCCTGTTCAATGGTGACGAACTGCTCTATGTGATGGCCGCCGACCGCCTGGCCAATCGTCAGCCGGTGCCCGGCGTGGTCGGCACCCTGATGACCAACATGGCCGTTGAACTGGCCTTGCGCCGGCTGAATGTGCCGATGGTGCGCGCCAAGGTTGGCGATCGCTACGTGCTGGAAGAACTCACGGCCCGTGGTTGGCAACTCGGCGGTGAAGGCTCAGGCCACCTGCTGGCGCTGGACCGCCATACGACAGGCGACGGCATCGTCAGCGCGTTGCAGATCGTGCACGCCGTGCGTCGCAGTGGGCGGCCGCTCGCCACGCTGCTCGAGGGCGTGACGCTGTTCCCGCAGACGCTCCTGAACGTTCGTCTGCGTGACGGCAGCGACTGGAAGAAGAACGCGTTCCTCAACGACGAGCAGCAGATCGTGGTGAAGGAACTGGGCGACGCCGGGCGGGTGCTGATCCGCGCCTCTGGCACCGAGCCGGTATTGCGCGTGATGGTCGAGGCCCGAGACGCTGACTTCGGTCGCCGCTGCGCCGAGCGACTGGCCGCCGCCGCGGTGAGCGGCTGAGCTTGCGGCTGCCTTAGCGCCTCGGCGCGGGCGGCACGATCACCTTGTCGATCAGGTGCACGACGCCATTGGTGGCGCCGATGTCGGCTTGCGTGACCAGGGCATCGTCGAAGGTGACGAAAGTGCCGGCCTTCGACAAGGCCACGTCGCCACCGTTGACGGTCTTGACGTTGCCATTCTTCACCTCGGCGGCCATGACCTTGGCCGGCAGGACGTGGTAGCTCAGTACGGCCTTCAGGCGGGCCTTGTCCTTCGACAGTTCATCCAGCGTCTTGGCCGGGAGGGCCTTGAAGGCAGCGTCGGTCGGCGCGAAGACGGTGAACGGGCCAGGGCCGCGCAAGGTTTCGCCCAGACCGGCGTCGGCGATCAGCCGGTTCAGGGTCGAGAGTTCGGGTGTTCTAGCAGCGGTGTCGGCGATCGACGCGGGTGGCGGGGTGGTCGCGCAGCCGCTCAACCAGGCGGCTGCAATCAGTGGCATCAGCAGCGTAACGGGGCTCTTCATATCGACTCCTTGCAAGATTACGGGAGCCCGGGGCCTCGGGGCTCGACATTCGGACAGTAGTGGCGCTCGATGACGGCTCGGTGACGGTTTCGTGACGGCCCGCCGATCCCCCGATCGGCTGTCATGGCTGCGTCACATTGCCTGCCTAAAGTCACTTCATCGAAGTCCGAAACCCCGAAAGGCGTTTGCATGTCCCTCCGCTTGAATACTTCCCTCGCCATCGTGTCCTGTGTCTTCGCCATCGGGTCCGCCAGCGCCCAGGACGTCACCGGTGCCGGCGCCTCGTTTCCGGCACCGATTTACGCCAAGTGGGCCGATGCCTACAACAAGGCCAGTGGAGCCCGCATCAACTATCAGTCGGTAGGCTCGGGTGCCGGCATCCGGCAGATCAAGGGCAAGACCGTCGACTTCGGGGCCTCCGACGCGCCCTTGAAAGACGACGAACTGGCCAAGGATGGGATGATCCAGTTTCCGATGGTGATCGGTGGCGTGGTGCCCGTGGTCAACATCAAGGGCATCGCACCGGGTCAGTTGCGCATGAGCGGCCAACTGCTCGGCGACATCTATCTGGGCAAGATCACCAAGTGGAACGACGCTGCGATCACGGCCCTGAATCCCGGCGTGGCCCTGCCTGACGCTGCCATTGCGCCGGTCCGCCGCGCCGACGGTTCCGGCACCAGCTTCCTCTTCACGAACTACCTCTCGAAGGTCAACGCCGAGTGGAAGACCAAGGTCGGCGAAGGTACGGCCGTGAACTGGCCCACCGGTGCTGGCGGCAAGGGCAACGAGGGCGTCTCCGCCTTCGTGCAGCGCCTGCCGAACTCGATTGGCTATGTCGAGTATGCGTACGCGAAGCAGAACAAGATGTCGTACGTGATGCTACGCAATCAGTCCGGCGCCTTTGTGGCGCCCGACGACAGTGCCTTCAAGGCTGCCGCGGCCGGCGCGGAGTGGACGAAATCGTTCTACCAGGTGTTGACCGAGCAGCCTGGCAAGGACAGCTGGCCGATCACTGGGGCGACCTTCGTCTTGATGCACAAGGTCCAGGACAAGCCTGCGAACGCGACGAACTCGTTGAAGTTCTTCGAGTGGGCCTACGTCAACGGCGACAAGATGGCCGATGACCTCGACTACGTGCCACTGCCGTCGGCCGTCAAGGATCTGGTCAGAAAGCTCTGGGCCGACAACCTCAAGGATGCCTCTGGCAAGGCGATCGCAGCCAAGTGATCGAATTCGGCGGGCCGCACGCGGCCCGTCTTGCCGTTGAGAGAGTCGGCGTCCTATCCAGAGCGGGGGCCCCATGGCCGCTACACTTCCCAATACATCCCACGAATCCGAGCAACTGATGGAACGAGCGACTCCGAAGGGCGGCCCTCCGGCCCGCCGTCGAGTTGCGCCTTGGGCTGACACGGTCTTTTCGTGGCTGACGCATGGGGCAGCGTGGCTGACGCTGTTGCTGCTGGTCGGCATCCTGGCGTCGCTCGTCGTCGGTGCAGCACCGGCGATCCAGAAGTTCGGACTGGCCTTCCTGTGGACCACCGAATGGGATCCCGTCCAGGAGAAGTTCGGCGGCCTCGTGATGATCTACGGCACGCTGATGACGTCGTTCATCGCCTTGCTGATCGCCGTGCCTGTGAGTTTCGGCATAGCCGTATTTCTGACCGAAATGTCTCCCGGCTGGCTCAAGAGGCCTCTGGGCATCGCCATCGAGCTGCTCGCCGCCGTGCCGTCCATCGTCTACGGCATGTGGGGCCTGCTGGTATTCGGCCCGATCCTGGCGCGATTCGTCCAGGCCCCTCTGCAGGGTGCCTTCTCCGGTGTGCCGGTGCTCGGCGCGCTGTTCTCGGGGCCTCCGGTTGGCATCGGTATTCTGTCAGCCGGAATCATTCTCGCGATCATGGTGATTCCCTTCATCGCGGCAGTGATGCGTGACGTCTTCGAGGTCACGCCGCCGTTGCTGAAGGAGTCGGCCTACGGGCTCGGGGCCACCACCTGGGAGGTTGTCTCCAAGGTGGTGCTGCCCTACACGAAGACCGGAGTCGTCGGCGGCATCATGCTCGGTCTCGGTCGGGCCCTGGGCGAGACGATGGCCGTCACCTTCGTGATCGGCAACTTCAACCAGTTGTCGTCCTTGTCGCTGTTCGAGGCCGCCAACAGCATCACCTCGGCACTGGCCAACGAGTTCGCCGAGGCCGGTGAGGGCCTGCATCAGGCTTCGCTGATCTACCTCGGGTTGGTGTTGTTCTTCATCACCTTCGTCGTGCTCGCGCTGTCCAAGATGCTGTTGGCACAGCTTCGCAAATCTGAAGGGACCCGGACATGAGCGCGTTGCCCTCGAGCATCTCTCGTCCGGTCGACCCGGTCGGCCGCCTCGCGATGCACAGGAGCCGCAAGCGGGTCAACGTCATCGCCTTGACCCTGGCCCTGGGGGCGATGGCCTTCGGCGTCTTCTGGCTGGTCTGGATCCTCGTGGAGACCGTTCGCCTGGGGCTCGGCGGCCTGGCCTGGTCGGTCTTCACCGAGATGACGCCGCCGCCACAGGCGGAGATCGGCGGTCTGGCCAACGCCATCTTCGGCTCGGCGGTGATGGTGTCGCTGGCCACATTGCTGGGCACGCCGATCGGCATCCTGGCCGGCATCTACCTGGCCGAGTATGGCCAGAAGACCTGGCTCGGCAGCGCGGTGCGCTTCATCAACGACATCCTGCTTTCGGCGCCTTCGATCGTGATCGGCCTCTTCATCTACGCCGTCGTGGTGGCCCGGTTCAAGAGCTTTTCAGGCATCGCCGGCATCCTGGCGCTGGCCTTGATCGTGATTCCGGTGGTGATCCGCACCACCGAGAACATGCTCAGCCTGATTCCGAACGCCCTTCGCGAGGCGGCCTACGCACTCGGTACACCGAAGTGGAAGGTGATCTCGTCGGTGACGCTGAAGGCGGCACGTGCCGGTGTGATGACCGGCATCCTGCTGGCGCTGGCACGCATTGCTGGTGAGACCGCGCCGCTGCTGTTCACGGCGCTGTCCAACCAGTTCTGGACCAGCGACCTGCGCGAGCCGATGGCCAGCCTGCCGGTGACGATCTTCAAGTTCGCGATGAGTCCCTACGAGAACTGGCAGAAGCTGGCCTGGGCGGGGGTCTTTCTGATCACGATTGGAGTGCTGGTGCTGAACATCGCGGCCCGCGTGCTCTTCAAGAACAAGCATTGAACCGAGGAATCCCCATGGACGTCAAAGTCGAACTGCCTGTGCAGGAGCGGGCCAAGTTGTCGGTGCGCAACCTGAATTTCTACTACGGTTCGTTCCACGCCCTGAAGAACATCAACCTGGACATACCCGAGCGCAAGGTCACCGCCTTCATCGGCCCGTCGGGCTGCGGCAAGAGCACGCTGCTGCGCACCTTCAACCGAATGTTCGAGCTGTACCCTGAGCAGCGCGCCGAAGGCGAGATCAACGTCGACGGGCACAACATCCTGGCCAGCAAGGACGACGTGTCGCTGATCCGCGCCAAGATCGGCATGGTGTTCCAGAAGCCGACGCCGTTCCCGATGTCGATCTACGACAACATCGCCTTCGGTGTCCGGCTGTTCGAGACCCTGCCACGGGTGGAAATGGACGAGCGCGTGGAGTGGGCGCTGAAGAAGGCGGCTCTGTGGAACGAGGCGAAGGACAAGCTCGACCAGAGCGGCTCGGGCCTCTCCGGTGGGCAGCAGCAGCGCCTGTGCATCGCACGCGGCATCGCCATCAAGCCTGAAGTCCTGCTGCTCGACGAGCCCTGCTCGGCCCTGGACCCCATCTCGACCGGCAAGATCGAAGAGCTGATTCACGAGCTCAAGAACGACTACACGGTGGCCATCGTCACGCACAACATGCAGCAGGCGGCACGCTGTTCCGACTACACCGCGTACATGTACCTCGGTGACCTGATCGAGTTCGGTCCGACTTCGGAGTTGTTCATGAAGCCGAAGAAGAAGGACACCGAGGACTACATCACCGGCCGCTTTGGCTGACCTTGCAGACGTCGACCAGGAAACATCCTCATGAGCGACAAGCATCTTTCGACGCAGTTCGACGCCGAACTCAGTGGCATCTCCAATCGTGTGCTGGAGATGGGCGGCCTGGTCGAGTCCCAGGTCGCACAGGCCATGTACGCGCTGAGCAACTTCAGCGAAGAGACCGCGAGCCAGGTGCTGCGCCAGGAAGAACGCGTCAACCAGATGGAGGTCGAGATCGACCGCGATCTGTCGGCCATCATCGCCCGGCGGCAGCCGACAGCGCGCGACTTGCGCCTGCTGATCGCGGTGAGCAAGGCGATTGCGAACCTGGAACGCGTGGGCGACGAGGCGGCGCGCATTGCCCGGACGGTGCAGCGCCTCATCACCACGGGTGTCTCTTCACGCATGCGGCTGCCGGTGGCCGACGTCGCCTTCGAATCCGACCTGGCCGTTGCCCAGCTGCGCAAGGCCCTCGACGCGTTTGCTCGCCTGGACACGGCGCGTGCGCTCGAGGTCCTGAAGCAGGATGACCAGATCGACCAGGAGTTCGACGGTCTGCTGCGCAAGCTGATCACCTACATGATGGAAGACCCACGCACGATCTCGGCGAGCATCGACCTCGTGTTCGTGGCCAAGGCCATCGAGCGTGTGGGCGACCACGCGAAGAACCTGGCCGAGGTGATCATCTATA
>Ga0075163_10001167_pt1 | contig 35108 bp, 36 predicted proteins | sample JI1023141ADNA_FD_71478 | JGI IMG/M metagenome (GOLD analysis project Ga0075163, IMG submission 71478) | Wastewater effluent complex algal communities from Wisconsin, to seasonally profile nutrient transformation and Carbon sequestration -... | ecosystem: Engineered > WWTP > Effluent > Algae...
TATCGGTTTTTCCATCCTTTATTTATACTATTTTCTTATTCTTTTCACAATATCTATTTTGAACCTGCATTATGGAAGTACTTTTTAGCCCAACAGTAATGAAATTGGCGGCTGTTATACTAAGTTTTACAGTTTTGGGAATTGTAGTCAGAATTATCAACAATACTATCCCATCCTATATTAAAGACTCAGATGTTCGTTATCGAGTAAGAAAAATGATTTCATTTATAGGTTATGGTATGGGATTGCTTGTTCTAGCCACAATTTTTAGTGACAAGCTTGGTGGGCTAACGGTTGCCTTTGGTGTTGCTGGTGCAGGTATTGCCTTTGCTTTACAAGAAGTAATTGCTAGTTTTGCAGGTTGGTTTGCTATATCCCTTGCTAACTTTTATAAACCAGGTGATCGTATTCAACTTGGTGGTATAAAAGGCGATGTAATTGATATAGGAATATTACGCACCACTTTGATGGAAGTAGGAGAATGGGTAAAAGGAGATTTATATAGTGGCCGTATAGTACGTATTGCTAATAGTTTTGTTTTCAAAGAACCAGTGTTTAATTATTCTGGAGACTTTCCTTTTCTTTGGGATGAAATTACTGTCCCAATTAAGTATGGCTCTAACTACAATTTAGCTAGAGAAATATTTTATAAAGTGACCAACGAACTACTAAGTTCATATGCCGTTGAAGTTACCAAATCTTGGCAGGAAATGACTAAAGACTATTTGCTAGAGCAAGTTAAACTAGAGCCAGTTATTACTTTAGTTGCAAATGATAACTGGGTTGAATTTACTATTCGCTATGTAGTTGATTATAAACAAAGAAGGATAACTAAAGATAAACTATTTACAAAAATTTTAGAAGAAGTGGAAAGTACTAATAATAAAGTTGGATTTGCTTCAATGACTGTTCATTTGGTTGAAACACCTACTTTTGATGTAAGATTAAAAGATAACTCTAAAGGTTAAAACGAGTTTAGCGACTTTTCTTAACTAGTAAATTGTTTGATTTCTTTTACTTTGATGGAGATTAATCTATGTTGCTTTTAACTATAAACATGATGGCTGTAATCTTTTTGTTGTGTATGTTGAGTCAGTCTGTTTTAGGACAAGATAATAAAGACACTACTCCTAACTCTAATATTGTTCAAAACTCTGCACTTATTGAAACAGCAGGCATAGAAATAAAAGTTACTATATCTTATTTAGAACGCGAAGGAGTGTTATGCAATTAGAAAAAGAAGCCTTAGAGAAAAGTTTTACCTATTTAGCTACTAAACTTAACTTAAAAGATCCAACTTTAGAATTTAAAGTAGTTGATTATATAAAAGACGATTTAGGAATGCATCATTTTCGCTTACAACAAATTTATCAAGACTTGTTAGTTTTTGGTCAACAGATAATTGTCCATTTAACTAAAGATTGTCAAGTCAGAGATTTTACTGGAGAATACCGTAAAGATGTTACTAGTATTAATATAGAATTTAAGATTAGTCCTTCAGAAGCCATTTTAATTGCTGATAAAGATTCTGGCCATCTTAAACCTAATGGTAAGGTTGAAGTAGAATTAGTTATTTATCTAAATCCAAAGACTGACAAAAGCGTTTTAACTCAACTAGTAACATTACCTGTTTGGCATGAAGATATTCCTAAACGACTACGTTACTTTATTGATGCCATTAATGGGGAAATCTTATATCACTATAATGATCAACCAATTACAAGAAAATAATATGTTATTAATTAATAAATATTATAAGAATAAGGAAATACTCATGATATTAAAATTATATAAACACTATTGTTTTATTATAGTCGCTGTTCTTTTCAGCATTATTTTTATCCAACAACCAATTTTTGCCCAAACAGCAGAACCAGAGTTGTTTAATTACCAAGAATTAGTTCAACTTTTTGAGCAAGAGCCTATAAGTGAACCTTTACAAAAAAAATTAACTTCTTTGTTAACCACCCCTTTTGTTAATAATGAAGCCTATAAACAAGGTGTTAGGCCATTAAATCCTTCTTCAAAAAAACTGGGACATTACTTAAGAGTTGTAGCGTGGAATATTGAACGAGGGTTAGAATTAGAAGCTATAAAGCTTGCCTTTACTGATTCTAAGAAATTTGCTTTATTAATTGATAAGAACACAACTCCTATTAGTACTAAAAATCGCAAATATGTCTTGCAACAAATTGAGATTTTGAAAAAAGCAGATGTAATTATACTCAATGAAGTTGATTGGGGAACGAAAAGAACAAAATATCATAATATTGTAAAAGAACTAGCTACAACCCTTAATATGAATTATGCCTATGGGGTTGAATTTGTGGAAGTAGATCCAATTGCTTTAGGGATAGAAAAATTTGAAAATGCTCAACCTGATGATAAAGCTTCTCTATTAGAAAATATAAAAGTTGACGCAAATCAATATAAAGGCTTACATGGTAGTGCTATTTTAAGCCGTTATCATCTTGATAATGTGCAGCTTATACCTTTTACTCATCAAGAGCATGATTGGTATAGTGATGAAAAATCAGGTGTTGCTCCATTTGAAATAGGAAAAAGAGAGGCAGGAGAAAAAGTCTTTCTGGAAAAAACAGTTCGTGAAGTTAGGCGAGGAGGGCGAATGATGTTGCTTGCTGATATTGCTTCTCCAAATATTCCAACAGGACAAGCAACTATTGTAGCAACTCATATTGAATCACGTACTAAGCCTGAGAATCGCACTAAACAGTTAGATGAAGTGCTTGATAAGATTAAAGATATTAAACATCCTGTGATTTTAGCTGGAGATATGAATACATCTACTAAAGATGCTACACCAACATCAATTCTTCGAGAAATCAAAAAACGTTTTGGCAGTGAAGAATTTTGGGCTAAACAAGCTTTTAAGTATGTTACAGGGGTAGGTCTTTTGCTTAATGTTGTAACTAGTGGTATTAAATTTAGCCGTACACAAGCCGATCCAACAGTTCGTAATATTAGATTTTTTTCTGCTAATCCTGAAGCAGAGTTCTTTAATATTCTGGAAGATTTCAGATTTAGTGACAAAGGTAAGTTTGATTTTCGTGGAAACTCTTCTCGTTCTATCGATAAGCGTTCAGGAAAATTGTCTAATTCTAATCAACGCGCTCGCAAAGGTTTTGAGACAACTTATGAAACAAGTCGTACAATTGGGCCAATAGGTAAATTTAAACTAGATTGGATTTTTGTTAAACCTCCTTTTTTGAATAAATCTAAAGCTAAGAATTTATCCTATTTATTTGCACCACATTTTGGACACACTTTAACTACTTTGAATTATGCTATTGAAGATCGTATTTCAGACCATAACCCAATAGTTGTAGACTTGCCGCTTAATAAACCAAAAGACCTAGCTACTACTAGAAACAAAATGGAAAAATAAGAAAAGGCAGAAAATGAAAAAACTTGTTGATGGTATACACCGTTTTCAGTCAGGTGTTTTTGGCGAACAGAAAGACCTATTTGCTCGTCTGTGCAAGGGACAAGAGCCAGATGCACTTTTTATTACCTGTTCACAGCTCTTAAGAGCCTATTTTCTAATTGCATTTGTATAGTTAGGATAGTTGGACAAAAATCGCAAATAACAAAGTTGTAGTTTTCTACTTAGTGCTGTTGTTAAGAAAAATTATTATATAGCAAAATGATAAAAAAGCAGACAAAATTTCATCTATCTTCTTTTAATACTTTATTTAGATGATTGATCCTGTATTTCATTTCCCAGCACTTCGCTATATTTGTGGTTGTTAGCTAGTTAACCGTTTGTTTGGTGACTGTTCAATATCTGTAGGTGGCAGCCACTCCTGTCTGCCCAGGTATTTGTTTGGCTGGAATAACCACTACTCGTCCGCCCATCTTTACAACTAGCTCGCCTAAATCATCGAGTAGATCGTTGACTTGTGGGTGGCTCAGATCCGCAGTTTTGATTTGACCTGTTACATTATCAAGTTTGCCAGCAATCTGGCGGTCAGACTCAATAAGCAGCATTGCTACCCGTCCATCTGCTGCGGCCTGAGAAACCTGCACTAGGTCGTCACTCCCAAGCCCATTGGACTTGGCTACTGCGAACTCGTCAATCATCTTAGCCAGATTCGATTGATATTGCGGCTCAACAACTTGCCAGGCACGTTCTCGAAGCTCATCAATTGGTAAGACATCAGGATTGATTTTGATCCCTTCTGGCAGCAGAAAAGGATTATGGCTGACTTTATGGAAAAGATGATGATGTTCTGGCAATGCTGCCAAGATCAACGGTAGCCCTGATGGCCGTGAATGGTGCTCAAGTACTGCTTGGTCAATTATACGAAAAAACCTTTCTGCATCAGCCTCTACCATGTCCTGTTTACCATCGTGACCGTGGTGCATGGGCATACTTGCTTGACCTACACCACCATAAGAAGCAACAGTCATATGCGACTCAGTCAGCTCATTGCCTAGTGCTTCAGTGATTGTTTGCGGCACTCCTTGAGCCAAATCGATCTTGTCTAGTGTGTTGCGGTTACCCTCAAAAAGTTGGACTTTGCCGAGGCTCAATCCCAAAACCTGATAGCGACCAGCCGACTGCAGAAAGCGTCTCAAAGGTTTAGTATAAAAACTGTCAGCCACAATAGCCAATTCAGCAACTGATCGCTGAAGCCGAAACACTCGAAACATATTTAGCTCGCCAAATACGGCTAATCCATCCAATGTATGAAACCAGAATGCATTATCACGAGCAAGAGCTTCAAAGGGTGCCAGAAGTAACCTGGTTTCAACGGCTCGATACTTCTGCTGGAGCGATGACTCCATTTCCTTTATAAGATTGCGAAACCGGATTGGGTCCTGCTGATTCTCAGCCTGATGTCGGTGGGTTGGTTGGTAAAGTGAAAGACAAGGGGGTTGACGAACTATTGTTGTCAACTCATCTAGTGATTCGATAGTGAGCAAAGTTGTCTTTTGTGTCATTTTCTGCCTCCTAATGCCGCAGTAAGTCTGTTATTTTATAAAAACAGTAAAGTTAGCTGCCCATAGCTTAAAAAGGCCAATGGGTCTTATCTATAAAATGCATTCCGACCTTTGTGAACCAGATATTCTTTTGCTGATTCACTCTTTATTACTTCACCTGTGGCAAAATAAGTATCATCCATATTTAGCTTAATTTGTGTACCTTCAGGTAAATTACGTTTAATACGAAGATTTACTATTATTTATTATAAGTGCGCTATAGTATTCTGAGCCGTAAGTAGGCTTAACTTTAATAAGTAGGCTTAACTTTAATATGACTTGTAGGATAATTATTATCTTTTCTGTCTTCCTCTCGGCGATCTTTTAGATAACCTTCATAATCTTTATACATAACCACTTCCCTTATTTAAAATCCTATATTTTGGGTAAAAATATTTATAAGATTATTGTTTAACGTATTATTAATGACTCAAACCTTAACAGTTGACTTCTAATATTGGTAAAAGCTGATTAGTTTAAGGTTAGTCTATACATGACAGGAATGATTTGCGGTTCAATATTAGACAATTTATGAAATAGGTTGGCAAGTAATATGATAACAGTTAATTTTACGTAGTGATTTTAGAAGTGGTAAAAAGTATTTAATTTATTGAAAACAAAATAATGAATTTTATAACCATACAACTAGGCAAAATAATAATTTAGCCAGGTAAAACTATGTAAACCTTTGGCAAGATTCAAACACTGTTGGGGCTTGAAGCAGTTTAAAATCAAGCGGTTTGTACTAGTTATTTATCTTATACTTTCTTTTTCAGCAAATGCAAAGTTATTTTTACCAGACTGTTTTACACTGTACATTGCTTTATCAGCTATTCGTCTTAGCATTTGCATATCGTTAGCATGATCAGGAAATAAGGCTATCCCAATGCTAGTACCTACTGATAATGATTTTGTACTGAAAATTATAGGTCGAGCAATTGAATCGATTATCTTTTTGGCAACATCTGATGCTACTCGGCTATTTGATAGACGACTTAATATAATAATAAATTCATCACCACCAATACGTGCTGCAGTGTCTTCAGCACGTATTGCTGTTTTGAGGCGCACTGCCACTTCTTTTAGCACATAGTCGCCAGCATCATGCCCATAAGTATCATTCACAGTTTTGAATCCATCAAGATCGATAAAAAGCAGAGCTACTTTTTCCCCTTTTCGTTGTGCACTGTTAAATGCCATTTCAAGTCTATCTTGTGCAAGATTCATTAAGGGTAATCCTGTAAGTTGATCATGGGTAGCTAGTTGTGAGATTTGATCACGTTGTTCTTCTACTTTCTTTAACAGTTCACGGGTTGATTGTTGAAGTGTTCCTACAGCTATGAAAACAATAAATGGCAATAGTGCAGATGCAAACAAAAAGGTAATCCATGAGGATATTTGCATTGCATAGTCATTTGCATTAAAGGAAAGAGTTAAAATGCCACTAGTAAACCCAACAGCAGTAGCTATTACAATAAGTGCAATAGCTACTGCACTTATTATTCCAGCTTTTGGTGTATAAAATATGCTTACTAATAAACAACTAATAACTAACCAACAAACACCCGTACCAAGTAATCCAAAAGTAAAAGTACTTATTAAACCAATACTTGAAAGGATTACCAACAATATAACTAACTTTGTAGTTATAGGAAGTTCATTACGAAAAAGATGAACAAGAACAATAAGGAGAACTATTATAAGATGGAAGGTATAAAGATATTGCCATCCAGTAAATAATGATCGTGAAATAGAAGCAGGTGCGCTTATTAATGCAATAACAAACATACCTTTCCATATTTGGTCAATTATTCTAGAACGAAGTTTATTCCATTCTTCTTTAGATGAAGTTTTCCCAAATATAAGTTTTTCTTGCTTCATTTTATTTCATTATTGTTAGTAAGTTCTTTAGCCTCTTTAGACCATTTTTTTATTACACGTCCTTGGCTTATAAAAGACATTCCTTGGCCTGAACGACTACTTACCATTATTGCTTCTAAAATAGGATCTGAAACATTAGTTTTAGCATACCACTCCACAAGAAAATTAGCCCCTATTCCTCCACTTACATCATCTTCTTCTATTACATATTCTGTCGAAGCCATTGGCTGAAGTGAAAATGGCTGTGTTATATAATTTCTTATAAGCTTACCAGCAGAATCATAATAGAAAATGGAATAAATAGTAATAGGGTTTACTATATCTGTATTTCTAATACTTAGAGTAGCAGCTAGGTTAATTTTGCTCGTTTTATTATTAAAATAAATATAAGAGTAAATAGGCACATAAATTATTTGCCCTGTGATAGATTCTTCCTTTTCTTTTTTTGCTACTTCATTATCTATTGTTAATGTATTTAATGTTTTCCCTAATTTGTTATCAGAAGTTGGTTGTTGTGTTGCACAAGAACTTAAAATAAGTACAAATATGAAAATAGATAAAATAATCCGCATTTAGCCTCCTACTAAACAATAGTTAGAATATTACATATATCATAACCTACCTATTGAACAATTACAGTTAAAGAATTGGTTTCAAACCGTTCTTTAAGAAATAGTTCTAGTTTATCTATAAGCTCTTTTTGAGTTTTAGCAGAAAGTCTCCCAGTAAAACTTACGATTGCAATATAAGACGGATCTTTACTAAGCTCATCTTGTGTTTTTTCTGAATCATTTGGGATAGAAGGTATTTTCATAAGTGTAGCAAAAGATAAAGTTGCTACTTCTGGAACAAGTATTTTAACTTCTTTTACTATATTTCCTAACCTTTTAGGATCTCCTTTTAGTTGTACTAATTCTTTATTTAAGTTTCCTATTTTATTATCCTTTTCCTTATTAAGTTTTTGTTGGTTTTCTTGAATTACTGCTACTTTTTCTAAAATATTTGTCTGAATTTCCGTAGACAATTGTTTTCTTTCGCGTTCAGGAACGCCAGTTTGTATTAAATCAAGATGTAGCTCCTCAAGGTCGTATGAAACTAACTGTTCCTTAAGAGAAGTTACTTCATCTTGAGAAAAAGGCTCACCAAATATATATATTTTTAGTGATTTATTTGCTTTTTCTCCTATTGTTTCCCATCTTAAAACGCTTCTTTTTGGATTATTTACTTTTTCTGTTATAAAAACTTGAATTTTTTTGTTTATTCTTAAATCTTGTATTACTCGATAGAATATAAAAGTACTAGGAATAATTACTATTATTGCAAAAATGGCTATTCTAAGTTTAACTTGCTTTTGTATAGTAGCATCAGCAGATTCTTTGAAAGGAAACTTAAGCCAACGCACAACAATGTATGTTGCTAAACTAATAAAAGTTGTATTTAAAAAGAATAAATAAAAAGATCCTAATAAATACGTCAAGTTTCCTGTTGCTATGCCAAAACCAGTAGTACACAAGGGCGGCATTAAGGCTGTTGCAATAGCTACACCAGGGATGGCTGTTGTCTTTTCTTTTCTAGAACCTGCGACAATCCCCGCAATACCACCAAAAAAAGCTATTCCCACATCAAGTAAAGTTGGAGAGGTTCTAGCAGTTAATTCACTAGTTGCTTCTCCTAGAGGCGTAATTGTAAAATATAAACTACTAGCAATTAGACTAAGGATTATAGCTATACTAAAATTTTTTATCGACCGCCATAATAAACTTCGATCATTTATTCCAACACTTAAACCTATACCCAAAATTGGTGACATAAGGGGAGACACAAGCATTGCACCAATGATAACTGCGGTTGAGCCAGTATCAAGCCCAATAGATGCCAGTATTGCAGAGCAAAACAACATCCAAATATTTGTTCCTTTAATTGATACACCATTGGAAATAGTTCTTATAGTTCCTTCGATATCTGTATCATCAAATAATGCAAATAATGTAGTTAGGCTATTAGGCTTATTTTCTGTATTCATTAATTTAGTTCCTCTTCTATTTTTCTGCTTTTACATAAAACTGCAAAAGTTTTCCAAAAGTAAGACCTTGCACTAAAATAGAAAAAACAACAACAGCATAAGTAGTAGTAATAATTAAATCCCGTTCTTGTGAGTTAGGTAAAGATAAGGCTAGGGCAATGGAAAGTCCTCCTCGTAATCCTCCCCAAGTTAATAACGCAATAGTGCCTTTCATATATTTTTCATTGTTTTTCATTACATTTATTGCTTGCATTACATTTATTGGTAGAGCAACACTAACCAAGCGACCAATTAATGAAACTGCAATAGCAATAAATCCAGCAACAAAGTATATAGGTTTAAGCACAATTACAATAACTTCTAATCCAATAAGCATAAATAGAATTGCATTAAGTATTTCATCTACCAATTCCCAAAATGTATCCAAGTGTTCACGAGTCTTTTCTGACATTCCATGTTCACGACCATGGTTACCTATAAAAATACCTGCAACAACAATAGTAATAGGAGCAGAAATATGAATAAGTTCTGCTAAAGTATACCCTCCCATTGCTAAAGCTAAAGTAAGAGGAATTTCTACTAAATAAGCATCTACACTACGCAGTAATCGATACGTTATATATCCTAGAATTAAACCTACTAAAACACCTCCTAAAACTTCTTTTAGTAATAGTAAAACTATTGTTTTAGGTTCAGGAGAACTTTGTCCTGTCACTATCGCTAAAACTGTTAAAAAAAATACTACACCAATACCGTCGTTAAATAGTGATTCTCCCGCTATCTTAGTTTCTAAAACACGAGGGGCATTTAACTTTTTAATAATTCCTAATACTGCTATTGGATCAGTGGGAGCAATTAAAGCACCAAAGAGTAAAGCATAAATAAATGGAATTTCTACCCCAATTAGCTTTAATCCAACCCAAAACAGTCCACCAGTAAGAAAAGAAGCTATAACAACTCCTACAGTAGCAAGTATAGAAACAGGTACTTTTGTAGTTTTTAGATCAGAGAATTGAACTTGCATTGCCCCAGCAAAAAGCAAAAAAGCCAACAGTCCATGTAACAAGATGTCCCCAAAATTGATTGAGCTTACAAAAATAGCTAACTCACGAACTTTGAATACACCTATTTCTCCTAGTAAAGTTACTATCAATGAAGTAAAAAGAGCTATAGCCATTAATCCTATAGTTTGTGGAAGCTTTATATATCGATAGTTAACATAGCTTGCTAGTGCTGCCAGAGAAATCAAAATTGCTATTGTGTGAAAGACACTCATCTACAGTTCTCCTCATCTTGAAAAACTTATTAGGAATTATCAAAGTTATAAATTCTGGAATTTTATTTACTTATTTAGGAGTCGATCTAATCAAAAAAATACCCTATTTGGATAGAGTTTAATAGATTTTGAACTTTGTAGAGTAAAAACTTCCTAATTTCAAGCTACCTTTTTGCCATCACGAGTTTCTATCAATGTTCCTATAGTCATAGCAGCCTGAATTAAGCCAACATGAGTATAAGCTTGAGGAAAGTTACCCCTAAGCTGGAAGAAAAAGTTAGTAGAATCAGACAGTTCTTTGACAGCAACTAAATCACCTTTATAAAGGGAAGGAAAAAAAGAGATTGCTTTTTATAGGAAATCGACTTTCTGGCGTTAACGACTCTAGTATATAGAATGAGAGCAAGAGTTAGAAACAGAGAAAATATTGAGGAGTGATCTACAGATGATTTACAGCTATGCCAATGCATATCATTTCTCCTTTACGCTCAATGATTCAAATCCAGAGATGACATCGAATAGTTCCTCGTCGATGCTACTTTGGCGCAAACGATGAAATGTTCCGTGAAGGTTCTCTAGCAGTTCGTTGATGTTTTTGTCGGCGCGTTGCATTGCTGCTAGGCGACTTGTGTTCTCGCTTGCTAAAGATTTGGCGCACGCTCGGAAGAGCGAGATGAAAAAATATTCGCGGATTAGTACACGCAAAGTCGCGATATTGCCCCCTATGACTTCAGGCAAGTTTCCCGTCGGCCATGAAAGTTCAGCTAGCTTGTGGCACCAATTTATGTCCAGCGGTAACAGTCGTTGACTAACAGGCGCATAAACCACCCCAGATGTGGGATGGTTATAGAAGAGGTAGAGTTCGGTGACTTCACCCTGACTGTAACGTGTCTCGCTTTCCACAAGAATCTGCCCGACGAGTGGGGCAATAGCTTTGACAGAATTTGGTACAGCAAAGAGTCCCATCAGCGACAGTCCCGCATCCACCAAACGCCCATGAACACGCTCACCAACAGCCCAGACGTGAGGTTTGCCGGGCAGAACCGCGAGGCTGTTAATCACATAATCGGCCATTACTTCATTAAATTGGCCAACCAGTCCCTGGTCGGAACCAAAAACAATGGCGACAATTGTACCCACCTTGGTTTGTCCTTTTTGTTCTACCATCAAAGCTAATGATTCGCTTTCTCTAAAGCATGCCCCCAACCCCAACTCTACTGTCCGATAGTAGTCAGCCAATGCGCGTACCGATTTTGCATATTGTCCAATACTTGAGGCAGCTAAGGCTTTCATTGTGCGAACAACAGATTGGAGTTCTCCAGCACTATTGAGTTTTCGGCGTAAGCTCTCTGTGGTATCGCTCATGACTTCTCCTTGGTTGTCGCCTTAGGCTTGACCTCCGTTTGGGTTTTCGGGTTGGATTGGAAACTTGCGAGCGATTGGCGGGCGATTTCAATAATTGTTTTACGATCCTCATCATTCAATTCTGTAGCAGTTTCAAATCGTGCGCACACTTCTGCTGGGATGCCCATCGCTGCTTTGTACACGGCGTGTTCGGCATCCGTCATCTGGTCAATTGACACTGAGTCGAAGAGTTTTGCCGTCAACGCCAGCAGAACGGCGATTTGTGCAGGCACAGGCACTGGGTCGAATTCTGGTTGCTTGAGGCAGGCACGGACTCGTTGCCCATGCTCGATGATCTTGCGGGTGTTTTCATCCAAGCTGGCACCAAACCTGGCAAAAGTCTCAAGTTCCTCGAACTGCGCGTAGGCGAGTTTAAGGTCACCCGCCACTGCACGGTAAACTGCTCGTTGTGCCTTGCCGCCAACGCGAGAAACGGATTTCCCAACATCGACCGCAGGTAATATGCCCAATTCAAACAGTGACGGCGAAAGGTATATTTGCCCATCTGTGATGGAAATCAGATTGGTCGGAATGTAAGCGGAAATATTCTGCGCTTCAGTCTCAATAATGGGCAAGGCGGTAAGTGAGCCGTTGCCAAGTTCTGTGCGTAGGTGGGTGGCGCGTTCGAGCAGGCGCGAGTGGATGTAGAAGATGTCGCCAGGAAAGGCTTCGCGTCCAGGTGGTCGGCGGAGCAACAGGGAAAGCTCGCGATAGGCACGAGCGTGTTGTGTGAGGTCGTCATAAACAATCAGCACATCATTACCCGCTTCCATAAAATGTTCCGCGATACTGGTTGCGGCGTAAGGAGCAATGTAAGCGAGACCTGGCGGGTCATTGCCCTCGGTCACAACTACGACTGTGTAATCCAGGGCACCTTTCTCCCGCAAAACAGCCACAGTCTTTGCTACGGCAGAAGCACGTTGGCCAATAGCGCAATAGACACATATAACATTCTGTTCCCGCTGGTTGAGTATAGTATTGATCGCAATGGCGGTTTTGCCTGTCTGCCGATCACCCAAAATCAATTCACGCTGACCGCGCCCGATGGGAATAAGTGCATCAATGACCTTCAAGCCTGTCTGAAGTGGCACAGTAACTGGCGCACGATCCATAATGTGTGCAGCAGGGCGTTCTATGGGTAGATGCTCACTAAAGGCTACAGTCCCATTGTTATCAAGTGGTCGACCAAGTGGGTCGATGACACGCCCTAGTAAGCTGTCGCCCACTGCCACATCCATGACCCGGCCAGTGCGCTCGACTTCATCACCTGCCTGTAAATGCCAGTGTTCGCCAAGCAGTACGACACCGATTTCGTCCTCATCTACGTTGAAGGCGATGCCGAACACACCTCCAGGAAACCTTACTAACTCCTCAAAGCCCACGCTAGGTAGACCCGACACCTTAGCGATACCAGTGGCAACACTAATGATTGTGCCTACTTCCCGCGATCTCAGTTGCGGTGTGAATGCTTCTCTCACTTCGCTTATTACAGCAAATGCGCTGTTGAAAGTGTCCTGAAGGCTCTCAGTTTCCATGTTCATTGGCTCCTTGTTTTGGCTTTGGCTCTTCAGGCTTAGGCTTGGCTTTGGCTTCAGGTTTGTCTTTCTCTTTCAGAAGTTCGTCGATGCCTTTTTCCAGTGAAGCTAGATAATCCGCAATGCTCCACGCCACCTTTTGTCCATTCGTGGTAAGTTCAATGCCGCTAATCAGGTTTGGCACGGTCTCGAACTGGATTTGAGTCTCTGTACCAAAGGTTTCTTTGATCGCACCTTCGGTTGAGGCACATTGTGTTGGCGGAAGGTCGAATGTGGTGTGAACGATCAGAGGGCTGGGTGATGCCTTAAGCGCAGAAGCCAATAGTTCCTTTTCTTTACCATTTAACTCACGCAACCGGCGAACAAAAACCTCAACCATACGTTCCTCCAGACTTGCCCCAGCTAGATCTGTCAGCACCTTTCGTGCGATGGCAAATACTTCTTGTTGTGTCCAACGGCTGATTGCCTGATGTAAGCTATGATCTTCGTTCCTCAAAGCTTCTTGCCGTTTTGAAGTTAAAGTATCGGCAGCCTTCCGCGCTTCGTCTAGGAGACGTTTACGTTCGGTTTGCACCTCATCTGTCACTTTGCTCAAGAGTGCTGCACGTTGTTGGTCAAACTCATTGTTTTTCTGTTTAAACTCGTCACTTTCTTTTTGGGCATCGGCCTTTTTCTTGTCGGCGTTCGCGATTTCTGTGGCAATCCGCTTCTCCCTCTCATCGATAGCATTTAGTATAGGTTTGTAAAGAAAGTGCTTCATCAACCACACTAGAATGAAAAAGTTAAGTGCCTGTGCAGCAATAGTGAACCAATCAATTAACATAGGTTTATTTTCCTGTGGATTGGGCGATGATGTAATTCCAGAATGGGTTGGCGAAGATAAGAATCATAGAAACTACGAAACAATAGATTGCCATAGACTCTATCATGGCCAGTCCCACGAACAGTGTCCTAGTGATGGTAGCAGAGGCATCAGGTTGTTGAGCTAACGAAGTTAGTGCAGTTGCAACTGCTTTACCTTGAGCCAGCGCAGGCCCCATAGTGCCGAAACCCGTGGTGATGCCTGCAGCAACAATTGATGCCACTGCAATGATTGTCATTTTATCCATACTTTATCCTTTTGTTGTCATAGTTTATGCTTCAATATTTTTTGTATCAGGTTTAGACTTGGGCTTACGGACTCGTGTGGCGGCTGCAATATAAACCGCTGCCAAAATGCTAAAGATGTAAGCCTGTACCATGCCCGTCAACAGACCAAGTGCAGTCATAATGACAGGGAAGATTAACGGCGTAATAGTGAGTAAAATACCAGTAATCATCGCCCCGCTCATCATGTTGCCGAACAAACGGACAGCTAGTGCCAGTGTGCGTGAAACCTCGCTGATGATGTTGAACGGCAGCATTATAAATGTTGGCTCCATATAGGACTTGAGATAGTTTCTCACTCCTTGCTCCTCAATACCAAAAAACGGCACAGCCACAAATACACACAGTGCCAGTGCGGCTGTGGTCGAGAGCGAGCCAGTCGGCGGCTCGTAGCCAGGAATGATGGTGCAGAAGCTGGCAGCAGCAACAAACAAAAAGAGTGTACCAAGAAAGCCAATATATTTTTGCGGCTGACTCAAACCTACTTCTTCAATTTGTTTCTCAATACCAGTGACAACAATTTCTAGAAGGTTCTGCCATCGGGAACGCTTCATACCAGTGGAAAGTTTATGTGTGATGAGCTTTGAACCAACTGCCAACACAAACATTAAACCCCAAGTAAATACAATGGTGGCGTTGAGTTTGAGAAACTTGTATTGCCAGAAAATGATCTCGTCAGGACTAAGGCGCATGACTGGCCTCTTTTGCTAAGGAGTTGTGGTGTTGGGCTAACGAGCCGGTAAGCCAGGTTATGATGGAACGTGCGATGACAAAACCCAGGAGACTAATTAGCAACCGCTCCCAATGGCCGCAGGAGACAAAATAAAATCCAGTCAAGACAATGCTCATGCGCAGTAAAAGGCTCCCAAAGAACCAAAACACTGGTTGTTTGGACGAAAGCCCCTTTTGAACTGTCCACCAAAGGCCGCCAAAGAATATTGCACCAAGCAAAACACCTGTTACCAAAGCTAGCATCTGGCTCAAAGTTTCATTCATCATTATCCTCCTGTTCATCTCCCATTTTCTTGTCTTCCTTGACCACCCAATGCCATGCGTTCAAGCAGCCAATGACTAGACCAATGACCAGTAACGTCAACGTCCAGGAATGTCTTCCTGGATAGTGATTGTCTAGCCAAATACCAAGCGCTACACCGAGTAGCGTTGGAACGACTACTGACCAACCAATAAGTCCCATCATGCCCAAGCCAAACCAGACATGCGTAGAGTTACGCTGTGCCTTGAGTTTTTGTGCTGACTTCGCGCCAACCTGCTTACTGAAAGTAGTTTGGTCTTTCGCTCTCTTGATTCTCGGTTTTTCACTCATGGCGATGAAACTCCACTAAGCGGTGTATTAAATCGCTCTCCATCTTCTCCATCACCGAGCGAACATTCTGCTCCATTTCGTTTAGGTTCATAAACTCTCGTTTCACCGCCTCATGCAATTGCCCAAGGTCTGTTCCGCCAATTGCGTTGCGTACTGAAACAAGCACGTCCAAACCCATCTTGACCATCACCCCTTCATCGACAGCCACATAAACCTCACCTTCCTCTTCATTTTCATAGATTAGAATTCCAGGAACGAGTGCCGCAACACAGTCTAGTCTATGTGGCAACAGCCCAAATGATCCTTTGCTGGTTTCTACAACTATGCGCGAAACATCTGTTTTTTCAGCAAAGATTTGGAAGGGTAAGAGTACTTTAAGATTCATGAGTGTTGGCGGCATGTTTAACCTCCTGTTCAGGTTTCAGTTCAGGCTTTGACTGTAACTCGGATTTAGCATTAGGTGTAGAGGTGGTAGGCTTTAGAGCATCTTTAGTCTCATTTTTTGACTCAGGTTTAGCTGAGGTTGTAGATGAACTGGGTTTCGTTTTTTCTTTCGCTTCGTCAATTGTTCCAATCATGTAGAGCGCACTCTCAGGGTAGTCTTTGAATTCATCACGCAGGATTTGCTCACATCCGTCTAAAGTGTCTTTGAGGCTGACTAGCTTTCCTTTAAGTCCAGTAAACTGCTCAGTTGTGAAAAATGGTTGTGTGAGAAAGCGTTCCAATCGGCGGGCGCGAGCAACTACGTTGCGGTCTTCTGGTGAAAGCTGCTCAAGGCCAAGCATGGCGATTATGTCCTTGAGTTCCCCATATTGTGCAAGTGTCCGCCGGATTTCTTGTGCTAAACTGTAATGCCTTTCACCAACGATGCCCGGTGTTGCCATTTTGGAGTTGGATTGTAGCGGGTCGATAGCTGGATAAAGACCTTCACTTGCTCGCTTGCGCGAAAGCACGATGGAGGCCGAAAGATGCGAGAATGTATGTACTGCTGCTGGATCAGTAAAATCATCTGCTGGCACATACACTGCCTGTATTGAGGTAATAGCACCAGTATCAGTATTGGCGATACGCTCCTCCAGTTGCGATAATTCTGTACCCATCGTTGGCTGATAGCCTAAGCGCGAAGGCATTTGCCCCATCAAGCCAGACACTTCCATGCCAGCTTGGATGAAGCGAAAAATGTTATCAATCAGCAATAATACATTGCGATGCTCGTCGTCCCGAAAATACTCGGCCATCGTCAGCGCAACGTGGCCTACTCGAAACCGGCTACCTGGCGGCTCATTCATCTGCCCAAAAACCATAACCATGTTTGGCAGCACGCCAGCTTGCTTCATATCGCGGTAAAGTTCCTCTCCTTCGCGACAACGTTCACCAATACCACAAAAAATACTTACACCTTCATGATGTCCGATCATGTTGTGGATCATTTCGGTGAGTAACACTGTCTTACCCACGCCTGCCCCGCCAAAAAGCCCCGCTTTACCTCCACGCTCCAGAGGTATGAGTACATCGATGACCTTGATTCCTGTCTCGAAGATCTCGGATTTGGTGGAACGTTGTGCCAGTGGTGGTGGAGACCGATGGACAGAACGCCATTGGATATCGGACAAGGCTGCTTCGTGGTCTATGACATTGCCAAACACATCGAACATACGTGAGAGAATCGCTTTGCCCACAGGTGTTTTTAATGGTCCCCCTGTATCAGTCACTACCATACCACGAGCAAGTCCTTGCGTTGGCGTTAATGCAATCCCTCGCACGCAATGTGCATCACGCTGCTCTAGCACTTCGATAACAATTTGCCCTTTATCTCCAGTATGTAGTATTGAGTAGATTGGTGGTAAATGCTCATCAAACCGTATATCCACGACACTGCCACGCACAGATGTAACCACGCCAGTTGAATATTGTTGTTGCTTAGTGGTCATAGTTTTGCCCTCAAAGTCGTTTGCGTATAGATTTCAATTCTCGCCGACGTTTCGCAGTGATATTGGGATATGCCATCTTAAGTTCATTGAGTGCATCTAAGTATCGAGTGGCTTCTCGGCGACCAAATTCGCTCTCTTGTGGTGTCAATATGTCAACAAACCCTTGAGTGTTCATTTAGAGTTGCTCCATTTCCAGTTCTGAATTTCTGGCATGTCCTGGCCGTACTTGTCGATGTACTCTTTATGCTTAACAAGTTTGCCCTGAACCATTTGCTTCAAATAGTCACCCTTGGCACCTAATTGCGGCAATCTGTCCACCACATCCTGTACTAAGTGGAATCTGTCTAAGTCGTTTTGTACCCTCATGTCAAAAGCCGTTGTGATCGTACCTTCTTCCTTGTAGCCTCGAACGTGTAGATTGCTATTAGCCCGGCGGTAAGTCAGCCGGTGAATTAGCCAAGGATATCCATGAAAGCCAAAGATAATGTGCTTATCTTTGGTAAAGAGTGAGTCGTAATCTTTGTCGCTCAGTCCGTGAGGGTGTTCGGTTTGCGATTGCAGTTTCATAAGATCGACAACGTTTACCACTCGGATTTTCAAATCTGGTAGATGTTGGCGAAGGATGGAGACGGCAGCCAAGATTTCTAGTGTAGGCGTGTCTCCACAACAAGCCATAACTACATCTGGTTTAGTTTCTTGGTCGTTGCTAGCCCATTGCCAGATGTCTATTCCTTTGGTGCAATGCATTACTGCCGCTTCCATGCTCAGCCATTGGGGAAGCGCGTGTTTTCCTGCAACTACCACGTTTACATAGTGCCGACTACGTAAGCAGTGATCAAAAACCGACAACAGGCAATTGGCATCTGGCGGAAGGTAAACGCGTACAATATTGGCTTTCTTGTTCACAACATGATCAAGGAAGCCTGGATCTTGATGCGTAAAGCCATTATGATCCTGCTCCCAAACATGGGAAGTGAGTAGGTAATTCAACGAGGCAATCTTTTGTCGCCAAGGTAGTTCTGTTGTCACCTTTAGCCACTTGGCGTGCTGGTTGAACATCGAATCGACGATGTGAATAAATGCCTCGTAGCAGTTAAACAATCCATGCCGTCCAGTGAGCAGATAGCCTTCCAGCCAGCCTTCGCATTGGTGTTCACTAAGCATCGAGTCTAATATTCGTCCAGCAGGCGCAATGAATTCATCATTCTTTACTGCTTGTGCATCCCACTGACGATTGGTTGCTTCAAAAACTGCACTCAGGAGATTCGAGAGCGTTTCATCAGGGCCGAAGATCCGAAAATTGTGATGATCCTGATTTAATTTGATCACATCTCGCAAGAATTTACCTAGCACGAGTGTATCTTGGCTATCAACAGCACCGGGAGAAGGTACATTCACCGCGTGGATGCGGAAGTCTGGCATTTGCAGGTCGTGTAGAATACCGCCGTTGGTGTGAGGGTTGTCCCCCATACGCCGATTGCCTTTAGGCACTAGTTCAGCCAATTCCGTTATGAGTCGGCCATTCTCATCAAACAATTCTTCTGCCTTATAGCTCTTCATCCAGCTTTCAAGCTGCTTGATATGGTTGGGATGCTTAGAATCCACCAAGAGTGGCACCTGGTGTGCTCGGAACGTGTCTTCAATTTGTAAACCATCGACGACTTTCGGCCCCGTCCATCCCTTGGGTGACCTAAGGACGATCATTGGCCAACGCGGTCGAGTAGTATCGTTATTGTTTCGTGCATTGTTTTGGATTTGCCGAATGTTCTCAATAGCCTTTTCTAAAGCACTAGCCATGAGTTGATGCATCTCTTCTGGCTCATTACCTTCCACAAAGTAGGGTATCCATCCGCAGCCTCGGAAGTATTGCTCCAATTCCTCATGCTCAATGCGCGCTAAGATGGTGGGATTACTGATCTTATAGCCATTTAGGTGCAGAACTGGTAGTACGACCCCATCGGTAATTGGGTTGAGAAACTTATTGGACTGCCATGCAGTTGCCAACGGGCCTGTTTCCGCTTCACCATCACCAACAATGCAAGCAACGATAAGATCAGGATTGTCGAACGCAGCCCCGAAAGCATGGCTGAGTGAGTAGCCTAGTTCGCCCCCTTCGTGGATAGACCCAGGCGTTGTAGGCCCAACATGACTGGAAATCCCACCAGGAAAAGAGAATTGTCTAAACAGTTTTTTCATTCCATCTTCATCTTGGCTTATATCTGGATAAATCTCACTGTAGGTACCTTCGAGGTAAGTATTGGCTAGAAGTGCTGGCCCCCCGTGACCAGGGCCAGAGATGTAGAACATATTTAGGTCATATTTCTTGATGATCCGATTCAAATGTACATAGATAAAGTTTTGGCCTGGTACCGTACCCCAATGCCCAACTACTAGTGGCTTCACATGTGACAGTTCCAGTGGTTGCTTTAGCAAAGGATTATCATAGAGGTAAATCTGGCCGACCGATAAATAATTGGCAGCACGCCAGTAGGCATCCATCTTGTCAAGCAATTGCGGGGAAAGAGTTTTTGTCATCAGGTTTTATTCTCCTTTTTTCAGTCAAAGCCGAGAACCTAGTAAACTGTCTTAGCAATCAAAACTAAATCACAGCTTTACTTTCCGTAACCGTAAGGCATTGGTAATAACCGAGACAGAACTCAGGCTCATCGCAGCACCAGCAATGATCGGGCTGAGCAGCAAGCCAAAAAATGGGTAAAGCACTCCTGCTGCTATCGGAATACCTAGCGCATTGTAGAGAAAGGCAAAAAATAGGTTCTGCCGGATGTTGCTCATAGTGGCTCGACTAAGACGGATGGCTTTAGCAATGCCAAGGAGGTCTCCTTTTACTAGAGTGACTCCTGCGCTTTGCATGGCGACATCCGTGCCAGTGCCCATGGCAATGCCGACTTCAGCTTCACTGAGAGCTGGTGCGTCATTAATGCCATCGCCAGCCATTGCAACATGCTTGCCTTCAGTGCGCAGTTTTTTGATATAGGCGACTTTTCCGGCAGGTTCAATCTCTGCTTCCACACTATCAAGGCCGAGTTGCTTGGCCACTGTAGCGGCAGTACGGCGGTTATCGCCAGTAAGCATGATTAGTTTCAGTCCAAGTGTGTGGAGTTCACGAATGGCTTCAGGTGTGGTGGATTTGATTGGGTCGGCAACGGCAAGGATTCCTGCCGGTTTTCCATCAATGGCAATAAACATTGCAGTCTTGCCATCTTCTTGAAGTTTAACCGCTGACGCTTGAAGTGATTCTAGGCCACTAATCTTTTCATTTCGCAAGAAATCTGGTTTTCCGATCATCACCACACGATTAGCGACAGTGCCAATAACACCACCCGCCGTCACCGAACGAAAGTCTTTCACAGTTTCAAAAACGATACCTTGTTGTTTTGCGCCTTGTACAATCGCGGCGGCGAGTGGGTGTTCGCTGTTTTGTTCTAGTGAGGCAGCGAGACGCAAAAACTCCTTCGCGTCGAAATCACCAGTAGGTAGAACATCTATGAGCTTTGGTTTGCCCTCTGTAAGAGTACCCGTTTTGTCCACAACTAGCGTGGTAACTTTTTCCAATCGTTCTAATGACTCAGCATTTTTCACAAGTATGCCTTCCTGCGCACCACGCCCAACGCCAACCATAATGGACATAGGAGTTGCTAAACCAAGGGCACATGGGCAGGCAATGATAAGGACTGCAACGGCATTGATAATAGAGTGTGCAATCTTTGGCTCTGGCCCAAACCACATCCAGGCTATGAAAGTAAGTACCGAAACAGCCAGCACTACTGGCACAAAAATACTCGCGACCTTGTCGGCAAGACCTTGAATAGGCGCACGACTGCGTTGGGCATCAGCCACCATGTTCACAATCTGCCCTAGTAGCGTGTCGCTGCCAACTCGCTCGGCTCGCATGACGAAACTGCCAGAGCCATTAACAGTGCCTCCTGTCACTTTGTCGTTAACAGTTTTTTCCACTGGAAGCGGTTCACCAGTGATCATGGATTCTTCCACGCTGGAGTGGCCTTCAACTACTACACCATCAACCGGCACCTTGTCGCCTGGAACCACACGCAACAAGTCACCAACTTTCACTTGGTTGAGAGGAACTTCATGATCACCATCTGGTGCGACTTGCCGTGCCGTAGGAGGCGCAAGGTTCAATAAAGCTTTGATGGCACTACCTGTACGACTACGGGCGCGAAGTTCGAGTACTTGGCCGAGAAGTACCAAAACCGTAACCATTGCGGCAGCCTCAAAGTAGATGCCAACCTTGCCTTCGTGCTGCATTGTGGATGGGAACAAACCAGGCATAAGCATTACCACAGCACTAAAGATAAATGCTGCACCTACACCAATGGCGATAAGCGTAAACATGTTCAAATGATTTGTCACAATTGAACGCCAGCCACGTACGAAGAATGGCCAGCCAGCCCACCAAACCACAGGTGTGGTGAGTACAAATTGAATCCAACGTGAGGTGTCGCTATCCACCCAAGACTGCTTGGACACTATCGGGATTAAGTGAGCCATCGCCATAACAAACACTGGCAACGTCAGCGCGGCACCAACCCAGAATCGCTTAGTCATGTCATGTAGTTCGGTGTTTTCTTCGCCATCAGTACTTGCTGTCACCGTCTTGGGTTCCAGCGCCATGCCGCACTTGGGACAATTACTGGGATGTTCCTGCTCCACCTCAGGATGCATTGGGCATGTGTAGATGGCTTTGTCTTGGGGTTTGTCTTGGGGTTTGTCTTGGTGCTTTGCAATGGTTGGCGTTGACAAAAATTTTTGCCGACAATGGTCACTACAAAAATAGAATGTTTCTGTGTCACGATGGGCATAGAGTGCCGATCCTTCTTCTACCATCATGCCACAGATGGGATCAATGACCTTATTAGTTACCTTTGGTTTGATAAGCATGATGTAGCTTCCTCCATGATTTTAACAATGGTGTCCTCTACTTCCTGCGCCACTTCTTTGAGTTGCGGCGTGTTGAACATTGCCAGTAAAGATGTTGGCTTCAATGTAGCCAAAATGGTTTTACCTCCTTCTTCGTAAATGGAGATCCGGCAAGGCAGCGCGGTGGAAACGCTCATGTTTTCAACAAGCACCTTCTTTGCTTGTTGAGGATTACAAACTTCAAAGATCAGGCATTCATGGGCGAACTCAACACCTTTCTTCATCATAGTCTCTTTGAGATTGTGAACCTGCATGACCCCAAAGTGATTGGTCTGTACAGCAGACTGCAAGGCAATGGCGGCTTCATTCACAGTTTTGTCAGTGGATAATTTGATCAGCATAGGTGTTCCTTTCATATTTAATGGTTTACCACAGAGCATCATAGTATTCAGCAATCATTTCTGTTCTTCCGAATGTTTTTTGTGGTGGTGCATCGGTTTTTCATCCATATCTTTCATACCTTTCATCATTGGACACTCTGACATGGAGTTCTTGCTCATCTGCATGTGTTGCATCATGTGCTGCATCATCTCTTCCTCCATTTTTGCCTTTCGCTCATCCATTGTGATCCTTTGCTCCACCATGTGGGTGAGGATAGTTGCCATCATGTCCATTTTTTTGTCTTTTGGTGCATCGTTCATCTTGGCAAGTTGTTCGGTGAGTTGTTCATTTTGGGCATTCTTGTCTTCCTTCATTTTCTGTTTCTGTTCTTTCATTTCTTGGCAGCCTTCCATCATTTTAGCTTCCGTCATGGTTTTGCCTTTCGCAGTCTCGGTAGATTGTGCTTGGACTGGAAACCAGATGACCAGAGTCAATGCCAATGCGAGGCTAAAACGAACGAAGAGGTTTATATGTGTTTGTTTTTTCATGTTCTATACCTGTTTTTTGTTTTTCGTTGTTGATATTTATATGACAGCGTGTTTTAGAAATCGGTTTCACCACATCTGCACAGTGTCACATCATCTTGCGCCAGAGGTCAGACTCCCTATGGGGGACGGCCTATGGGGGAAAATATCTCCAGATGAGATATATCTTTTGTTGCATGGCTGGCAGGTCTTTTTTCCCATGTCAAGTCCGAGTGTTTCACACACAGAGCGTGCAATCATTTGTTCCTCATCTGTATGAATGACGCGAACTACAACTTGGCTGTCTGCTGCAGAAACCACACTCTCATTTACCACATTTCGCTTTTCTTCAAGTTTGATTCCGAGAAACCCTAGCCCATCGCAAATCCGGGTGCGGACAAGAGGAGCATTTTCCCCAATGCCTCCTGCAAAGACGAGCGTGTCCAATCCGCTCAACACTGTTGCAAAAGCACCAATCCATTTCTTAACTTGGTAACAAAACAGCGCGACCGCTTCAGCCGCACGAACGTCTTGAGCTTCATGGTCGAGCAAGTCACGCATGTCAGAACTGGTTTCCGACATGCCGAGTAGCCCAGACTCGAAATTGACCATCTTATTAAGCCGTTTTGCATCAAAACCCTGAGTGCGTGCTAGATACCAAAGCAACCCTGGATCGAGATCCCCTGAGCGAGTGCTCATCGGCACACCAGATGTCGGAGTGAAACTCATGCTTGTGTCCAATGATTTGCCGCCCCGCACTGCCGCCAAGCTTGCACCATTGCCAAGGTGGGCGAGGATGACTCGGCCTTGTGCCGCTTCAGTTCCAGCCAAACGAGCCAATTCTCCTATTAGAAAAGCATATGACAACCCATGAAACCCGTACCGCCGCACCCCTTGTGCTTGGTAGTGGCGAGGGATTGGCAACAACTGTGCTACGCGTGGCAAGTCATGGTGAAAGGCCGTGTCAAAACACGCCACTTGGGACAGTTTCATATGATGCTGGTGGAATGCCTCGATCAGTTCGATCTCGCGAGGTAGATGATCCGTATCGTATGGGCAAATGAGGTGTAATTCATTCAACAATTCTTGTGTAATGCGTTCGGGTTGCGTGTGATTCATACCGAAAACTACTCGATGCCCAACGCCACTAATCAAAGAAAAATCAATTTGTTCTTCAAGCCAACTAACTAGGAAATTTGATGCTAATTTAGTATCAGAGCAGTCAAGAATGAGACTACCTTTCTGGTTTTCTGTTAAGTCACTAAAAGTCAATTTCGTACCTGGTAAACCAATACGGTCAAGACTTCCATGAAAACTTTGTTTTAATAGTTCGCCTGCTTCATACAGTGCAAACTTAATGCTCGACGAACCGCCATTGATTGTCAGGACGGATGGGTTAGTTGGTCTTCTCATTTGGTTTTCTTTGAAGCAACTGTACTTAAGACATTATGGCTAGACTGCTTTAATTCTGTAGGCAACGGCCAACAATGCTCTTTCTGGACAAGCAACCCTTGTGTGGCCTCAGGTCCCCAAGTGCCAGAGGCATAGTTAGGGAAATCATTAGACGGAGTAGCTTTCCACATTTCAAGCACGGGCATCAGCAATCGCCATGCCGCCTCCACCTGGTCAACACGCATAAACAATGTGGAGTCGTTTTTCATCACATCCCAAAGCAATGTCTCATATGCATCAGGAGAGGATATAGCAAAGCTCTCACGATAATTGAACCGCATGTCCACTGGCCAGAGTTGCATCTTAGGTCCTGGATATTTCGCTTGAAAACTCAACACAATGCCTTCATCAGGCTGGATCGACATGACGAGCCGGGAGGGTTGCCAGCCTAGAGATGCTTCAAACGGGAATGACTGATGAGGCACAGCACGAAATTGAATGCATACTTCTGACACTTGCCAGGTTAGACGCTTGCCTGTGCGAAGGTAAAATGGCACACCTTGCCAGCGCCAATTGTCAACAAACAACCGTAACGCTGCAAAGGTTTCCGTGTTAGAGTTGGGGGCTACGCCATCTTCTTCACGATAGCCAAGGATTTTATTGCTAGCACTAGCCCGCCCATACTGCCCACGCACGGCGCACTGATAGACCTCATCGTGGTGAATTGGGCGAACCGCGTGGAGGACATCCACTTTCTTGTTGCGGATCTCATTGGCATCAAAGGAAACCATCGGTTCCATGGCTACAAGACAGAGCAATTGCATGAGATGATTCTGCACCATGTCACGCAATGCTCCAGCATGATCATAGTAGCTTCCTCTATATTCAACACCAACAGTTTCGGCAGCGGTGATGGTGACACAATCTACATAACGACGGTTCCAAATCGGCTCGAATAAGGGATTAGCAAAACGGAATGCCAGAATGTTCTGCACCGTTTCTTTGCCCAGATAATGATCAATTCGGAAGATTTGTGATTCGTCGAAATTAGCCGCTAGTGCAGTGTTTAAGGCGGTAGCAGATTCTAAGTCATAGCCAATAGGTTTCTCGACCACAATTCGTGCCAGTTTCTGATCCTTTGCCAGTCCAGCTTTGCCAAGATGTTCTGCGATTTCACCAAACATGCTTGGCGTTGTGGCCATGTAAAAGATTCGGTGGACTTTGGTGCCCCATTGCTTTTCCATCTTTGTGCATTGTTCGCCCATAGCCATATAAGTGTGTAACTTGTTAAAATCGCCTTGCTGGTAGTGAATATGTCCAGCAAACTCGTCCCATTGGCTGTTTTTTACCATTCCTTTGCGTGAGAACTTTTTGACACCATCGTGAAGACGACGGCGTAGCTTTTCATCGCTCAAGTCAATATGATCTACTGCAATGACCGAAAAATTAGCGGGCATACTTCGATCCTGGGAGAGGTCAAACAACGCCGGTACGAGTTTTCGCCATGTCAAATCACCGGCTCCGCCAAAAATGATGAATACAGTCGGTTCGAGTTGGTCATCTATTTTCATGCTTCTCTCCTTTTTCTACCTATGCAAAACATGCTTTTAGCATTGATCTACTCATAGGTATGCCGAAATAGTTGCATTTGGTTGCTGGACACAACAAAGTGATGTTGGGTTTCAACAACACTTTCAATGGAAGTCTTCTTGTTTTCTAAGCTCGCTTTCCTTCTCTTTGTTTGACCTAACCATCGTTAATTTTGCAACCTCCATTGAAAATTTAATCATCGCTGCCACAGGATTCGTGCGCTTTCGAGTGGGATCGCAACACCGTCGTAGTGAGGTATTACTCGCGTCGTGTAGTCTGCTGATGGGCGGGTTGCAGGCACAGTCGCTCTATAAACAAGGTAGTCACCCAACGCACCGGCTAGTTGGCGAACGGGTTTCATCTCCTTGCAAACTGAACTACTACTCATAAGGCCATTGGCGTAAAGCTCTACCCGCACTGCATTAGTATCCAAGCCATTGAGACAAACTTGAACCTCAAAGACATGCTGCTCGCCCTGAGTCTCAACTTTTACTTCGCCGAAGTGTATTGTGTCCCATTTCTGTTCCAGGCTGTGCTGCCAATCAACAATTTGTCTGCCGATCGCGCCTTTATTGGCAATGCGTAAATGATAGGCACTAGCAGCAGGAATGTAGTGTTGCTCGGTGTATTCGCGAACCGTGCGGTTAGCAGAGAAGCGAGGTGTCAACTGTGCCATACTTTCCCGCATCCGCTTGACCCATGCGGTGGGAATACCACTTTCATCTCGCATATAAAACTCTGGTATTACCTTCTGTTCAAGCAAATCGTAGAGTGCATCAGCTTCGGCAGCATCCCAAGCAGGATCATTGCCATGCTCCTGGCCATCTCCGAGCGCCCAACCCACTTCAGGTGTATATGCTTCCGCCCACCAGCCGTCCAATTCCGAGAGATTGATGCCTCCATTGACAAGTACCTTCATGCCGCTTGTTCCGCTTGCCTCCCAGGGACGCTGTGGCGTATTAATCCAAACATCCACCCCCTGCACTAAGTGTTCGGTTAACAGCATGTCGTAGTCACTCAGAAAGATAATGTGGTGTCGAAACTCTGGCCGGCGAATAAAACTAATCCATTCCTGAATCAATGCCTGCCCTGCACGATCATCAGGATGAGCTTTGCCAGCGATAATTAGTTGCACTGGACGTTCAGGATTAGCCAGAAGGCGCAGCAATCGTGTCGGATTGTGCAGTAGCAGATTCGGTCTTTTGTAGGTCGCAAAGCGGCGTGCAAAGCCCAGTGTCAATACATTAGGAGCAAATAGATATTTTGCCTCATCAATTGCATCGGGCGATGCGCCTGAAACGCTCAGTTGCTGGGACAATCGTTCGCGGGTGTATTCAATAAGGGACTTGCTAGCATCAGTACGAAATTGCCAGAGCCTAGCATCAGAGATGTGGCGAATGTCTTGCTCTAGGGTTTCTGTTGTACCCAACCATCGATCCTTTCCACAAGCTTCTGTCCAAAGATCGTCAGCAGGGGCTGAATCCCATGTTGGCATATGGACTCCATTAGTCACATGTCCGATTGGCACTTCATCCTCCGGCCAGTGCGGAAAAAGCGGCTCGAAAATACGCCTGCTCACTTTCTCGTGCAAACAACTCACGCCGTTGACTGCTCCACTACCACGGATTGCCAAATAGGTCATGTTGAAACTCTCCGACGAGTCCTTTGGATTCTGGCGACCTAGAGCCAGTAAATCGTGGACTGTAATACCAAGCGTTTCCTGGGCGTAGTGACCGAGGTATTGTTCAATAAGAGCTGGAGAGAAACGGTCAAATCCGGCGGCCACTGCCGTATGAGTGGTGAAAAGGTTTCCCACTCTAGTGACAGCCAGTGCAACCTCGAAAGGCTGTGCAGACTTTTGCATAAAACTGTGGGCGCGTTCTAGCACAGCAAAGGCCGCATGTCCTTCGTTTAGATGGCAGACTTCTGGCTGGATGCCGAGCGCAGTAAGCAACCGCCATCCGCCAATACCAAGTAGTAGTTCTTGCTCAAGGCGCATCTCCAGCCTACCGCCATACAATTCGCTAGTAATTGCTCGATGAGCAGGGAAGTTTGCCGCATCATTGCTGTCCAATAAGTAAAGTTTCAGTCTACCAACCTGAGCCTGCCAAGCACGCAGCCAAATCGAGTAGCCAGGTAAAGTAATTTCCAACCACAACCACTCACCATTTGCTTGGCGCAAAGGCGTGATAGGCAACTGTCCGGGGTCGTTATATGGAAAGAGTGCCTGTTGCGCTCCATCCTTGTCGATCACTTGACGAAAATAGCCTTGTTGATAGAGCAATCCCACACCGACCACTGGCACACCCAAATCACTAGCGGCCTTGAGTTGATCGCCAGCTACATTGCCAAGCCCGCCAGAATAGATAGGCAAAGCTTCGCTCAACATAAACTCCATGCTGAAATAGGCGGCACAGGTCAGGGAACTCTGTAGATGGTTCTGCTGAAACCATGCAGGCGACTCCACCTCTTGTCGTCTCGTCTGTACTAGATTATCAATATTCTTACGAAAAATGGGATCAGCCCACACACGCTCGATCTGGTTGCGCGAAACTGTTTGCAATACAACCCAAGGGTTATGGGTGATTTCCCAGAGTTTGGGATCAAGTTGTCGCCATACTTCGTCAGTAGCATGATTCCACGACCATCGCATATCCAAAGCAAGTTCAGCCAGGGAATCAAACCCTTTAACTTCCGTAGGTAAAAGGTTGTATATCGGATGACTGACACGAGTTTGTTCAGTCATAAATTTTCCTTCAGAGTTGCTCTGCTTGGACTCGCGTTCTTGAGTACTACTTTTAATACGCGTTCTTTTGCGGCATTTCCAAATGTGTCGTATGCCTTCATGATTTCTGATAGCTCGAACCTATGGCTGATGAGTTTCTTTGCGTCAAGGCATCCCGACTGAAGTAGCTTGAGCAACATTGGTGTTGTAACTGTGTCTACAAGCCGTGTGGTCAGTGTGATATTGTATGACCAAAGCTTCTCGATGTGAAACTCTACCAATTTGCCATGAACACCCACGTTAGCAATTCGGCCACCAGGAGCGATAATTGACTGGCAGATGTCGAAGGTTGTAGGGATACCGACAGCCTCTATAGCCACATCTACACCAGTGGCATTCGTCAGTGTCATAATACGTTCGACTGCTTGTCCGTCTGAGTTGTTCACAACTTTTGTTGCGCCAAGTGAGTGGGCGACTTCCAGCCGGTTACTGTCAATATCTATCATAATAATTTCAGCGGGCGAGTAGAGTTGTGCTGTGAGCATAGCTGCAAGGCCGATTGGACCAGCACCTACAATTGCTACAATATCACCTGGCTTCACTTGCCCATTTAGTACTCCACATTCCAAGCCTGTTGGGAGAATATCGCTGAGCATTGTTGCTGCCTCGTCATCAGCCTCTGGTGGGAGCAGATACAGACTGGTATCGGCATATGGGATTCTGACGTATTCAGCTTGTGTACCATCTATGCTGTTGCCCAAAATCCATCCACCAGTACGACAGTGGGAATACATCGCTTTCTTGCAAAAATTGCACCTGCCGCAAGAGCTTATACAGGAGATAAGAACCTTTTCTCCGTTGTGGAAATCCAAGACGTTCGCCCCTACTTCCTCTATAATACCTACTCCCTCGTGACCGAGAATTCGCCCGTCAATTACAGTTGGAAGGTCTCCTTTCAGAATGTGAAGATCAGTACCGCAAATTGTGGTCGTAGTGATCCGAACTATAGCGTCTGTTGCCTCGATGATGGTTGGCTTTGGCCTATCCTCCCAATCCCGACTACCTGGTTTGTGGTAAACAAGAGCCTTCATAGTTACTGTACTGTTTTCGTTGTTACTGGATCTTTTCATCATCTCTCCTTGGAATGTGTTCTGAGGCAATTTCTAAATCCATGGCGATGAAAACTATTAAAACAGTTTTCATCACCACCACTTTTAAATCTTCACTTACACGCAGCAACTATGTTCTTGCATGCCCTGACACTTGGTCGGCACAAGTGCCGATTTAATATTGCTCACTTCTTCTTGCGAGCCATGTGTAATAACAACGTATTTACCTGCTTTGATCTGTGTCTCATACTCGATGATGCTATCTTTGGGAATCCCGATGCCGTAGAGACCTGCGCCCAGCGCACTCAACCCCCCAACCACCACTGCACCTTCCAACGCACCGACGATCCAGCCGATGAGCGGCCCAGCGGCTAAGAGCGGCCCGATACCAGGAATAATGAAAACTGCTGACCCGAATAACAACCCCCACAAACCGCCCCAAAAAGCTCCCGTCTTACCCCAAGACTTCATGCGGTCACCTGTTGTGTAGTAACCAACCACCTCTTCTTGCGTGTAGTAGTCCCTCCCAACTATAGACAACCTCTTCATATCGAATCCTGATTTTTGGAGTTCGCGAACTGCTTCCTCAGCCTCTATATGAGTGTTGTAGATAGCGACAACTGCGCTACTTTTAGATTCCTTCAAATTCTCTGCCATTGATTTTGAATATGCTTGCATTATTATCTCCATTTGTTTGTTATTAAATGTTGGAATGCCACTACTATAGTGGTTTTTATTTTCGTGATTTCTGATTCCTACTTAAGCTATTGCTCACATGCCCGCCTTCATTTTCCCCTCTTTCGGTAGCTATTTTTTCATCACTAGTTATTACATTTATATTTCTCTTCATAACGGCCACACTTTTTGTTTGGTCGCAATTTACGAATAGTGCATTGTGATTAGACCAATATGCTTTGGTTATCTGAAAATTACTTTTCTTCATACTCTCCTTCATGCTTGGTTCGTTTGGCATAACCCTCTGATGAAGCAGGGTCAAGTTCCCATCGATTTTGATCTCGTGCCTCTAACTTCTCAGTTGTATTCAGTGGTTCGTTGTTCTCATAGGTAATCCCCATTGCCGTACCTAACTCTTCTACAATGCTCTGATCAGGCGTTGGGTTTTCGCCTCCTACACACTCTTCCCCAACAGCAGCGTCTTCCCAGGCTGCGTCAATATCACCGCCAGACAGTGCTGGCGAAGTCGAGTGATGCTCATGCAATTTTTCGATCAATTGCTTGTGTCCTGATAAACCAAGTTGAGCCGCTTCATGAAATTCATGCTGCACTTCTTGGCTTGGCTCATATATCTCGCTTTCCATTCTACCTGTATCAATAACTGTTTTTTTCTTCGTAGCCATTGATTGTTTCCTTTCAAACCTAAAATCACTTCTTCCAATACTGTGCCAACGCTTTTGCCATCCTACCTATCAGCAGTCATTTCGTTTCATTAGCATGTTCTTTCACTACTAACTTTTGCTCGTTTGCGTTTTCGGACAGCGCACAATCTCTACTGAACACTTGGCATGTAAAACCACTGCTTGTGAAACTGAGCCAAGCAGGAAACGTTCGAGAAATCCATATCCGTGCGATCCCATTACAATCAAATCAGCACCGAAGGCTTCAGCTTCTTCAAGAATGACCCCCTTTGGCAAGCCAGAAAGAACTCTCGTCGTGACCTTGAGTTTTTGGCTTTTCTTATCTACTCGGAGTTTGGCTGCCGCTTTTTCGACCGTCGCCCGCGCAGTATTCTCAAGCTCTTCATAGAGTCTCGAACTTACAACACCTCCTCCAGGTAAGTTTAAGCTGGGATATGGGATATATGGCAGTTCGATCACTGAGATGATTCGTATCTCGCTATCTGCTGGAAAATGTTGACGATAGACTTCATTAATTACTGCTTCGCTATGTTCGGAACCATCTATTGCTAAAAGTATTCTCATTATCATCTCTCCATTTTGTCGATTTATGCTGGCTATATGCCTCAGCATCGAAGATCAGAAAAAGCATAATGACGACAAACTCAAAGACATAGGAGTATTTTACTTGGTTCGTTCACGAGATCAGTACACTAAGAATATTAGACATTATCGGTAATAAGAAAATGAGCAATATAAGTGCTTATAAATCAACATCAAAAATTCTCTAAAACTCTATTCGCATAATGTCTATTAACTACGAAGAACTTCGTGATTAATTTCTTTTTTACACGGCTTGAATATTATATGACGTGATTGAAAACAAAGAGGTTATCAGGATTAAATCACTTTTTAAACGGCATTGGTCATAACTTCAGCCACTAGAAAAATTATGATGTCTGGGAACGCAGGCAAGTCGCCCGTGTTCCCAGACATAAAGTTTACTTACTTGTCCCAAACGATGACCGAAGCCTTTTAAACTCATCTTGGGGTTCTTTGTTTCAACTTCAATTTATCTAAATTTTTAAAGTCGTGTTTTCCAGTTCTTTAAGTAGCGTTTATGATCGGCTATTTTGGAGTAAATTGCTGTCCAATATTGAACAAGTGCAAAACGTAGCTTTTTGGCTACTTGGCTCTGCTTTACTGGCTTCTCTAGTTTTTCGTTGTGTAAGTAGTTCAACACCAGAACAATGCTCTCAAGTTACTGCCTAGCAAGTTAGAGGATAATTTATTGTCTCATATTTGGGAGAAAAACCTTCTCAGTATACTTAATGGGCCGTAATCGCCCAATATCAGAACTGGTAGTTCCTTCATGCATTGATATACGAGGCATTTTTGAAGGTGAATTCCTACAAATGACACAAACACCTGTTACAGTTGAAGAATTAGAAAACACTGGAGAAAGCTTAATAGAAGCTATTCAAAAGCGGCTTAACCAACGAGGAGAAACAATTCCTATTATCTTTCAAAGCCAAAAAGCAAACATGAAAAAGCCTTACAAGCTCTAAAAGAGGTTTTACTTTTATAATGACCATTTAGTTGCTAGCTAAATAGTAAAATTGTGCAAAGTAACTTTTTGAGGTTTGTGCCTATCTTGAGCAGCAAGAACGGCAGAAAGAAGTAAATCAGAAGCATGATTGACATCTTGCCATAATTGGTCATCAATTTGGTGAGGCTCTATTTGTCGCATAGCATAAAACAAAACCTTAAGGTTTTCATAAAAGAAGTGACGTGTATCATGAGGATCTAGCTTAATTAATTGATCTGCCTTCTCAATAGCTAAAATAAGAGTTTCACTGCTGACAAGATTAGATTCACCAAGTATTTCTTTAACTTGAAGGCGTAAACTATTTTGAGAACCTTGTTTTTTTACATGGTTCATAATTACTTCTTGGCGAATAGTTTCAGCTTTTGCAGGTGAAACGCCTAATTTCTCATCAGTTAGACGGGCAAGTATAGTAGCCTCTTGCAGGGTAATAATACTTTGTCCAAGCATATCACTAACGTCTTTAGGAAAAAAAAGTATTCTCAAATATAGCCCCACAAAGCTGGAAATAGAGACTCTGCCTTTTGTTTCACGAAACAGAATTTTTTCTAGTTTGGAAGCTACTTCTAAGAGGGATTCTTGGCTAAATTTGCTAGCTTTACCAGATTTAGAATTTTTGATAGGATTGCGTTTGGCATACCTAGCTGCATTAAGCAAAGAGATTAACTTGTTGTTAGATTTAGGGATAATGGTAGGACACAAATCTCTAAGCTCTTGTAGAATAGCTTGTACTTTATCTAAGTTAGCCAAAGAATCTACATTTCTTGGTCGTCTTTTTAGTGTTTTCATAAATTAATCTGGTAAAAATACAATCATTCAATTATTGAGTAAAAGTAAGTATAAAATGGGATTATAGTGGATTTTGTTTCACGTTGTCTATTGAATAGATAAAACCTCAAAAAGTTATCAATTGATAAGCAAAATATATTTATGATTAATGCGTAAGAAAATAATAAAAATAGGTTATGATAATTAAGGTTATCGATACCTATTTCTCAAATCTACCCTTTTTGTCATTTCCCAATTATTTGGCGTAATCTTTCCCTAATTATTTGTCATTTGAGGAAGGAGTTACTGAGAATCAAAAAGAACTTCAGGGTGTTTTTCTGCAATAGCTAAGAGTTTAAGAGCAACATCACTAGGTTGACGTAGCCCTTGCTCCCAAGCTTGAATAGTTTTTACACTCACATTAAGCAGTTGAGCAAACGTAGATTGAGAACATTGCAATTTGCTACGTAAGTCTATTATTGCTGTCTTTGATCTTTGTTTTGGTGCTGGAGGAATTGCTCTTTTTGTTATCTTTAAACTAGTTTTTTCTCCTTTTTCATAAGCTAGTGCTTCTTTTAGTGATTGCTCTAACTCTGCAAAAGCCTCATTACTCATAGTCGTACTTGTGCTTTTCTTTTCTCTATTAGCTTTCATCTTCATTATCCCCCTTTATTTGTTTAACTAAGCTTGCTACGATTTCTGTTTGTTCAGGCGTTAAGTCGCTCTGAGCTTTCTTTCCATAGAGGAATAAAAGGTATATTCGCCCTTTATGTTCTAGATATAAATAAAGATAACGATAGCCACCTCTTTTTCCACGATTGCTTTTTGGGTCAGCAACTCGTGCTTTGCATGCTCCGTTAGTTCCTTTTACAACGTCCCCTCTAAAGGGATCTTCCAAAAGGTCGTTTTGAATCGCAGTCAGCAAATCAATAGAGTTTTCATCTATATCAGTAATTTGCTTAGTAAATATACTGGTTTCGATAAAGCTGTAATAATTTTCTATTGAATCTTCCAAGTTTATTATCCTACTCAGTAGTATAAGGTTTAGAATAATTTGTTTTCCTTACTTTGGCAAGGGGTATTTTGGGTTATTCCCACAGGTCATTGTATAGTAAACACGACTTTGAAGGTTATTGAATAAAAAAGGAAAAAGTAAGAAAATAAAAGCCAAAAAGAGGCTAAAGATGTTATTGCCAATAGTAGAAGTACCAAAAACAATAGCAGAGGAAATGGAA
>Ga0075163_10001169_pt1 | contig 35062 bp, 33 predicted proteins | sample JI1023141ADNA_FD_71478 | JGI IMG/M metagenome (GOLD analysis project Ga0075163, IMG submission 71478) | Wastewater effluent complex algal communities from Wisconsin, to seasonally profile nutrient transformation and Carbon sequestration -... | ecosystem: Engineered > WWTP > Effluent > Algae...
AGCAGCGCCAGCGCAGCATTGCCGCCCTCAAGCGCCGCGCCGCCGCGCTCGGATTCGCAGTCACGCCGACGGCCGCAACGCCAGCATGACGACCCTCAAACCATTTTGTTTCTCATGAGGCAGATCCCATGGCTCAGACCCAACCCATTCCGCAACCCAAGACCGACCCCTTCATCGGCAACCTGCGCTCGGTCGACGGCGACGCGCCCATCCAGGGCTTCATGCGCCTGGCGCAGCTCTACGGCCCGATCTACCAGCTCGACTTCTTCGGCGCCCCGGTGGTCATCGTCAGCTCGCAGGAGCTGGTCAACGAGGTTTGCGACGAAACGCGCTTCGACAAGCGCGTGTCCGGCGCGCTCAAGAACATCCGCGACTTCGCGGGCGACGGCCTGTTCACAGCCAAGACCGACGAGCCCAACTGGGCCGTGGCACACCGCCTGCTGATGCCGGCCTTCGGCCCGCTGGGCATTCGCGGCATGTTCGACCGCATGCTCGAAATCGCCGACCAGATGCTGCTGCGCTGGGAGCGCTTCGGCCCGTCCAACGTCATCGAGGTGACCGAGGACATGACGCGCATGACGCTGGACACCATCGCCCTGTGCGCGTTCGACTACCGCTTCAACAGCTTCTACCAGCGCGAGATGCACCCCTTCGTCGGCGCCATGGTCGATGCGCTGGCCGAGTCCGGCGCCCGCACGCGCCGCCCCGAGATCGCCAGCAAGCTGATGGTGGGCAAGCGCCGCGCCTACGAGCACGACCTGGAGCTGATGCGCAAGGTGGCCGGCGAGCTGGTCGCCGAGCGCAAGCGCGACCCCGATGGCGCCAGCAAGAAGGACCTGCTGGGCATCATGCTGCAAGGGCGTGATCCGGTGACGGGCGAGGGCCTGTCGGACGAAAACATCCGCCACCAGCTCATCACCTTCCTCATCGCCGGGCACGAGACGACCAGTGGCATGCTGTCGTTCGCCACTTACTTCCTCATGAAGAACCCCGAGGTGATGGCCAAGGCCCGCGCCGAAGTCGATGCCGTGATGGGCGACGAGATGCCGCGCGTCGAGCACATCGGCAAGCTGAAATACGTCGAGCAGGTGCTGCTGGAGACGCTGCGCATCTGGCCCACGGCGCCGGCCTTCGCGCTCAAGCCGCTGGGCGAGACGGTGATCGGCGGCAAGTACGCCCTCACCAAGCGCGACACGGTGATGGTGCTCATTCCCACGCTGCACCGCGACACCCAGGTCTGGGGCGACGACGTGGAGAGCTTCCGCCCCGAGCGCTTCACGCCCGAAAACATGGAAAAGCTGCCGCCCAACGCCTGGAAGCCCTTCGGCAACGGCCAGCGCGCCTGCATCGGCCGGCCGTTCGCCATGCAGGAGGCCATCCTGCTCGTGGCCATGATCCTGCAGCGCTTCGATCTGATCGAGGAAGACCCCGGCTACCAGCTCAAGGTGGCCGAGACGCTGACGCTCAAGCCCGAGGGCTTGCGCATCCGCGTCAAGCGGCGCGGCACCACTTCCTTCAAGCCGCGCAGCGTGCTGGCGCCGGCGGCGCCCGCGTCCAAGCGGGCCGACGCGCCCGCCGCCCGCATGGCGCCCGACGGCCCCACCACGCCGCTGCTGGTGCTCTACGGCTCCAACACCGGCTCGGCCGAAGCCTTTGCCGAACGCATCGCCAACGAGGCCGGCGCCCAGGGCTATGGCGCGCGGATGGCGTCGCTGGACGAGTACACCGGCAGGCTGCCCACCGACGGCCCGGTGATCCTCGTCACCGCCTCCTACGAAGGCCAGCCGCCCGACAACGCGCGCCAGTTCGCCGCTTGGCTCGACGGCCTGAAACCGGACGAGCTGACAGGCGTGCGCTACGCCGTGTTCGGCTGCGGCAACCGCCAGTGGGCGCGCACCTACCAGGCCGTGCCCAAGCGCTTCGACGCCGCGCTCGAAGCGGCCGGCGCCACGCGCCTGCGCGGGCGTGGCGAGACCGACGCCGGCGGCGACTTCTTCGGTGCCTTCGACGACTGGTACGCCGGCCTGTGGTCCGACTTCGGCCAGGCGCTGGGCAAGCAGGTGCAGGCCGCCCCCAGCGGCGCGCAGTTGCAGGTCGAGGTGGTCAAGGACGCGCGGGCCTCGCTGCTGCGCCTGGCCGACCTGCAGTACGGCGAAGTGCTGGAAAATCGCGAACTGGTGGACTTGACCTCGCCCCTGGGCCGCTCCAAGCGCCACATCGACATCAAGCTGCCCGAGGGCATGGGCTACCGCGCCGGCGACTACCTGGCCGTGCTGCCGCACAACCCCATCGGCGTGACCATGCGCGCGCTCAAGCGCTTCAACCTCGCCTCCGACAGCCAGATCGTGATCCGCAAGCCCGAGGGCAGCGTCACCTCGCTGCCGGTGGACTTGCCGGTGAACGCCAGCGAGGTGCTGTTCCACTACGTCGAGCTGGCCCAGCCCGTCACGCGCGGGCAGGTGGCGCAGTTGGCCGCCATGACCGAAGGCCCGCAGCAGGGCGAACTGGCCGCGCTGGCCGACGAGACAACCTACCAGCGCGACCTGCTCGACAAGCGCGTCAGCCTGCTCGAACTGCTGGAGCGCTACCCCGCCTGCCGCTTGAGCTTCGCCGCCTTCCTGGAGATGCTGCCGCCAGCGCGCGCGCGGCAGTACTCCATCTCGTCCTCGCCGCTGTGGAACGCCGAGCGCTGCACGCTGACCGTGGCGGTGGTCGATGCGCCCGCGCTGTCCGGCCAGGGGCGTTTTCAGGGCATGGCCTCCACCTTCCTGGCCAACGCCGCGCCCGGCACGCGCGTGGCGTTGGCGGTGCGGCCGTCCAACGACCTGTTCCACCCGCCTGGCAACCCCGAAACGCCCATGATCATGGTCTGCGCCGGCACCGGCCTGGCCCCGTTCCACGGCTTCTTGCAGGAGCGCGCACGGCAGGCGCAAAGCGGGCGCAGCGTGGGCAAGTCGCTGCTGTTCTTCGGCTGCGACCACCCCGACGTGGATTACATCTACAAGGACGAACTCGATGCGTGGGCGGCGGCGGGCGTCGTCAGCGTGCGCCCCGCCTTCTTCAAGCAGCCGCAAGGCGACGTGGCCTTCGTGCAGCACCGCCTGTGGCAGGACCGCGCCGACGTGGCCGAGTTGTTCCGCCAGGGTGCCACGGTCTATGTGTGCGGCGACGGCCGCCGCATGGCCCCCGCCGTGCGCGAGACCTTCATGCGCATCTACCAGGAGGCGATGAACAAGAGCGCCGAGGAGGCCGAAGCCTGGGCCGAGCGCGTGGAGCGCGAGACCGGGCGCTACGTGTCCGACGTGTTTGCATGACGGGCGCGGATGTGGCACCGCCGCCTGGCCGTCCGCCCTTGATGCCGCTGGACGAAGCGCTCGAACGCCTGCTCGCCCAGGCTGCGCCCACGCTGGGCGCGGAGACCGTGCCCACCTTCGATGCCGACGGCCGCGTGCTGGCGCGGGACGTGGTGTCCGGGCTTGCCGTGCCGCCTTGCGACAACAGCGCGATGGATGGCTACGCGGTGCGCGCGGCCGACTGCGCGGCGCCGGGGACGGTGCTGGACGTCACGCAGCGCATCGCCGCCGGCGGCATCGGCGCGCCGCTGGCGCCGGGCAGCGCGGCGCGCATCTTCACCGGCGCGCCGATGCCGGCGGGCGCCAATGCCGTCGTCATGCAGGAAGACACCCAGGCCCTCGACGGCGGCGCGCGCGTGCGCATCGACGCCCCGCCGGCGTCGGGGCGGTCGGTCCGCCTGGCCGGAGAGGATGTCGCCCTGGGCGCCGTGGTGCTTCAAAAAGGGGAGCGGCTATCGCCCGCCAGCATTGGGCTGGTCGCCGGAATCGGCCTGAACGATCTGACCGTGTCGCGCCGCCCCCGGGTGGCCCTGATGGCCACCGGCGACGAACTGGCCACCCCCGGCGCCGTGGCGCCCGAGGACCTGCCGCCGGGGGCCATCTACAACTCCAACCGCTATTTCCTGAACGCGCTGCTGCGCCGCGCGGGCTGCGTGGTGACGGACCTGGGCGTGGTGCCCGATCGCGCCGACGCCACGCGGCAGGCGCTGCAGGCCGCCGCGCGCGAGCACGACCTGGTGCTGACCAGCGGCGGCGTGTCGGTCGGCGAGGAAGACCACGTCAAACCCGCCGTCGAGAGCCTCGGCACGCTCGACCTCTGGCAGGTCGCCATGAAGCCCGGCAAGCCGTTCGCCTACGGCCGGCTGCGGCGCGCCGAGGGCGGGCAGGCGCACTTCATCGGACTGCCCGGCAACCCCGTGTCGAGCTTCGTCACCTTCCTGATGCTGGTGCGGCCGTTCCTGCTCAGGCTGCAGGGCGCTGTCGATGTTGCTATGCCATCGATAGCTGCCCGCGCGGATTTCACGCTGGCCAAGGCCGATAAACGCCGTGAATTCCTGCGCGCGCGGCGCAATGCCTCCGGCGGGCTGGACCTGTTTCCCAACCAAGGCTCGGGCGTGCTCACCTCGGTGCACTGGGCCGACGGACTGATCGACCACCCGGCGGGCGCGACCATCGCCCAGGGCGACACCGTGCGCTTCATTCCCTTTTCCGAGCTGCTCGCATGAAGCAGGTCACGGTGCGCTACTTCGCCTCGATCCGCGAGGCGCTGGACGCCGGCAGCGAGCGCGTGGCCACCGCCGCGCCCACCCTGGCGGCGCTGCGCGACGAGTTGATCGCTCGCGGCGGCGCGCACGCCCAGGCGCTGGCGCGCGGGCGGGCGGTGCGCGTGGCGCTCGACCAGGTGATGAGCGACGAGTCGGCGCCGCTGGCCGACGGCGCCGAAGTCGCGTTCTTCCCGCCGGTCACAGGCGGCTGAGCAGGTCGCCCGCGCGGCGGCGCCGCCGCCCGCGGCACGGTCGGACGAACCGGGTCGTCGGGGGGTACAGTTGGCGGGGTCGCCCAGCGCCAGAACCCATGCCCTTGCCATGAGCCCCCGTGTTTCCATCCAGACCCAGGATTTCGACGTCTCGGCCGAACTGGCCGCCTTGCGCGCGCGAGACGGGCGCGTGGGCGCGGTATGCGCCTTCGTCGGCACCATGAGGGACCGCAACGGCGCCGAGCCGGTGAGCGCGATGGAACTGGAGCACTACCCCGGCATGACCGAGAAGGCCGTCGAGGCCATGATCGACGAGGCGCTGCGCCGCTTCGACCTGCTGGGCGTGCGGGTGGTCCACCGCGTGGGGCTGCTGTCGCCGCAGGACCAGATCGTGCTGGTGGCGGTGGCCTCGGCGCACCGGGGCGAGAGCTTCCAGGCCTGCGAGTTCCTGATGGATTACCTCAAGACCCAGGCGCCGTTCTGGAAAAAGGAACGCACGCCGGATGGCGTGCGCTGGGTGGATGCCCGCGTGCAGGATGACGCGGCGCTGGCGCGCTGGGGCATCGCGGCCGCCAACGCGCCGGGCTGAAGGCGATATCAGGGCGCGAGCTGGGTCGAGAGGCCCAGGGCGGCGGCCTCGGCGGCGCAGGTGGGGCCCGGCGGCACCCAGCCGGCGGCGCGGGCCTTGGCGACTTCCTTCTTGGCCTCGGCCAGTTGCGCCTGGAAGACGGCGTTGGATTGCAGCCGGGCCACGGCGGCCGAGCCGACGAAGCGGCCGGCCTCGATGTCGCTCTTCCAGTGCACGCCGCACACGCCCCGGCTCTGCGCGTAGGCGCGGCCGCGCTGCGCCAGCGCGTCGGTGCGCTCGGGCGCGACCTGCGTCAGCACCAGCGCCCAGGCCCAGCCCAGTGCCGAGTGGCCGGAGGGGTAGGAGCCATCCTTTCTGAGGTGGGCTTCCTCCCCGGGCGTGCAGGTGGGCTCGTTGAACACCATGAAGGGGCGGGCGCGCTGGTATTTGTCCTTGGCTTTGTAGGTGGCGCCGCCGGCATCGGCCAGGGTGCGGCGCAGCAGCATGTTCAGGTGCGGCGTGTTCTGCTCGGAAATCTGCACGCCCAGCGCGCAGGCGAAGTGGTCGGCGGCGGCGGGGAACTTGAGTACGGCGTCCTTGGCGGCCTGGGCGCCGCGCGGTCCGTTGCGCAGGGCGGTCAGGGCGCGGTAGGCTTCGACATCGTCGGCCAGCCTCGCCGACTTTTCGGCGGGCGGCGGGGGCACCAGGGCCAGGCTGTCGGCCATGTCGGCGCGCGTGAGGTAGCCGTTGACGTAGCCCGAGCCGGCGCGGAGTTCGCCGACTTCCGCCATCGTGGTGGGAGGCTTGGGCGCGGTGGTGCAGGCGCTGGCCAGCAGGGCGGCGGCGAGGACGCCGGCCGTGGAAAAGGATACTGAACGCATGAAGGTATGTCTCCTGATTGATTTCTGGAAGCTTTTGCTTCCGGAATTTAGTATAGGTGCGTATAGGTGCGTATGGGTGCGTGCCCAGCCGGAATCTGTCCACTGCATGACTGAGGCGGGCCGGGGAGTTGAATCACTCAGGGTGAACCCCATATCCGCACCAGTTTCAGGAGATATTCACCACCATGCGCCTCGACAAACTCACCACCAAATTCCAGGAAGCCCTGGGCGACGCCCAATCGCTCGCGCTGGGCAACGACCACGCCTACATCGAGCCCGTGCACCTGCTGGCCGCCATGCTGCGCCAGGAGGACGGCCCGCGCGCGCTGCTGGCGCGTGCCGGCGTCAACGTGGCCAAGCTGGCCCAGGACGCCGAGGCCGCCGTCAAGCGCCTGCCCACCGTGCAGGGCCAGGAGCAGGTGCAGCCCGGCCCCGACCTCATCCGGCTGCTGCAGGCCACCGAGAAGGAGAGCATCAAGCGCGGCGACCAGTTCGTGCCCGGCGAGATGTTCCTGCTGGCCCTCGGCGACGCCAAGGGCGAGGCCGGCCGCATCGCCAAGGAGAACGGCCTGTCCCGCAAGAGCCTGGAGGCCGCCATCGACGCCGTGCGCGGCGGCCAGACCATGGACTCGGCCGAGGGCGAGAGCCAGCGCGAGGCGCTGAAGAAGTACACGCTCGATCTGACCGAGCGCGCCCGCCTGGGCAAGCTCGATCCGGTGATCGGCCGCGACGACGAGATCCGCCGTGCCATCCAGGTGCTGCAGCGGCGCAGCAAGAACAACCCGGTGCTGATCGGCGAGCCCGGCGTGGGCAAGACCGCCATCGTCGAGGGGCTGGCCCAGCGCATCGTGGCCGGCGAGGTGCCCGACACCCTGCGCGACAAGCGCGTGCTGGTGCTGGACATGGCGGGCCTCCTGGCCGGCGCCAAGTACCGCGGCGAGTTCGAGGAACGCCTGAAGTCGGTGCTGAAGGAAGTGGCGGCCGAGGAAGGCCGCATCATCCTCTTCATCGACGAGATCCACACCATGGTCGGCGCCGGCAAGGCTGAAGGAGCGATCGATGCCGGCAACATGCTCAAGCCCGCCCTCGCGCGCGGCGAGCTGCACTGCATCGGCGCCACAACGCTGGACGAGTACCGCAAGTACATCGAGAAGGACGCGGCGCTGGAGCGGCGCTTCCAGAAGGTGCTGGTCGACGAGCCCAGCGTGGAGGACACCATCGCCATCCTGCGCGGCCTGCAGGAGAAGTACGAGGTGCACCACGGCGTGGACATCACCGACCCGGCCATCGTGGCCGCCGCCGAGTTGAGCCACCGCTACATCACCGACCGTTTCCTGCCCGACAAGGCCATCGACCTGATCGACGAGGCGGCGGCCAAGATCAAGATCGAGATCGACTCCAAGCCCGAGGTCATGGACAAGCTGGAGCGCCGCATGATCCAGCTCAAGATCGAGCGCGAGGCCATGAAGAAGGAGAAGGACGAGGCCTCGCAGAAGCGCCTGGCGCTGATCGAGGACGACCTGGCCAAGCTGGAGAAGGAGTACGCCGACCTCGACGAGGTGTGGCGGGCCGAGAAGGCCAGCGCCCAGGGCAGCGAGCAGATCCGCAAGGAGATGGACCAGATCAAGTTCCAGATCGAGGAATCCACCCGCAAGGGCGACTTCAACAAGGTCGCCGAGCTGCAGTACGGCCGCCTGCCGGCGCTGGAGAAGCAGCTCAAGGAGGCGCAGGCCCAGGAGGCCGGCGCCGAGGCCAAGTCCGGCCACAAGCTGCTGCGCACCCAGGTCGGCGCCGAGGAGATCGCCGAAGTGGTGAGCCGCGCCACCGGCATCCCCGTCAGCAAGATGATGCAGGGCGAGCGCGAGAAGCTGCTGCAGATGGAAGACGCCCTGCACCAGCGCGTGGTGGGGCAGGACGAGGCTATTGTTGCCGTGGCCAACGCCATCCGCCGCTCGCGCTCGGGCCTGTCGGACCCGAACCGGCCGCTGGGCTCGTTCCTGTTCCTCGGCCCCACCGGCGTGGGCAAGACCGAGCTGACCAAGGCGCTGGCGACCTTTCTGTTCGACAGCCCCGAGCACATGATCCGCATCGATATGAGCGAGTTCATGGAGAAGCATTCGGTGGCCCGCCTGATCGGCGCGCCGCCCGGCTACGTGGGCTACGACGAGGGCGGCTACCTGACCGAGGCGGTGCGCCGCAAGCCCTACAGCGTGATCCTGTTCGACGAGATCGAGAAGGCCCATCCCGACGTGTTCAACGTGTTGCTGCAGGTGCTGGACGATGGCCGCCTGACCGACGGCCAGGGCCGCACCGTGGACTTCAAGAACACGGTGATCATCATGACCAGCAACATCGGCTCGCCGCTGATCCAGGCGATGGCCGGCAAGCCGTACGAGGACGTCAAGGACGCCGTGTTCGGCGAGCTGAAGAACCACTTCCGCCCCGAGTTCTTGAACCGGATCGACGAGATCGTGGTGTTCCACGGCCTGGACGCGAGCCAGATCGGCGAGATCGCCAAGATCCAGCTCAAGGTGCTCGCCGAGCGGCTGGCCAAGATGGAGTTGCACCTGAAGGTGTCGGACCAGGCGCTGGCCGAGCTGTCCAAGGTCGGGTTCGACCCGGTGTTCGGCGCGCGGCCGCTCAAGCGCGCCATCCAGCAGCGCATCGAGAACCCGCTGTCCAGGGATCTGCTGGGGGGCAAGTTCCCGCCCAAGACCGAGATCGACGTCAGCGTCGATCCGATCAAGGAGCCGGGGGTGTTCCGGTTCGTCGGCAAGCCCGCGGCCTGAGCGCGCGCTGGCGTCCCGTTCATGAAAAAGCCCGTGTCGCCACGGGCTTTTCGTCGATGGCGCGGCCAGCCGCTATCCGGCAAAGCCGCCCTGGTCCAGAAACGCCTGTTCCTCGGCGGTGGTCGTTCGCCGCTGGATGGCGTTGCGGTGCGGAAAGCGCCCGAAGCGGCGGATGATGCGGCGGTGCCCCTCGGCGTGGGATTGCCACGCGGCGCCCAACTGGGCGTTCAGTTGCACCGACAAATCCTGGTCGGCCAGCTCTTCGGAGTGGGCGAAGGGCAGGCAGAAGAACAGGCGCAACGGCGCTGCCACGGCCTGCATGTGCTGGCGTGCCAGGGCATGGCGGGCCACCTGGCGCGCTTGCGCGTCCGTGGCGTACATCCGCGGCGTGCCGCGAAAGGCGTTGCGCGGGTATTGGTCCAGCAGGATGAGCAGGGCGAGGGCGCCGATGGGCGTGTCCTGCCAGGCGTGCAGGCCGCCGCGCGCGGCCGCCTCGTGCAGCGGCAGAAACCGCTCGCGAAAGCGCCGGTCGAAGGCCGGGCTCTTGTTGAACCAGTGGGCGCTGTTGGCGTGCCAGTAGTCCACCACCGCCTGGGCTTGCGCGGGCGTGTCGGCGGCGCCGCGGCACGCGCGCGGGGCGCTGGCTTGGACCATCGGGCTCAGGCGCGCGAGAGCCACCACACCGTGACCGCGGCCACGGCGGCCGGCACGGCGAACACGACGATCAGGATGGGCAGTTCCTCGCGCACGCTGTAGCCCGCGTGCGCCACGCCTACCCACAGATTGGCGGTGGCCACCAGCAGCCACACCGGAATGAACGCCTTGGCGGCCAGCGCCATGCCGGCGGTGCTGGCGCCCCAGAGCCAGCCGAACAGGACGAACAGCGCCAGCAGCCCGGCGCCGCCAACGATGACCAGAAGCATGTGCATGGGTTCGGGCTTTCGATAGAGGGCGTGTCACTTGGTGGTGTAGCCACCGTTGATCAGGATGGTCTGGCCGGTGATCCACCAGCCGTCGCTGACCAAGTGGCGGATGAAAGGTACCACGTCCTCGATGTCCGTCAGGCCGGTCTTGCTGAAGGGCGAGAGGGCGGCGGCGCTCTGGTGGTACGCCTGCGCGTCGGCGCCTTCCTGGCCGTAGAAGAAGGGCGTGTCCATCGGCCCCGGGCCGACGGCGGTCACCGAGATGCCGCGCGCGCCGAACTCCTTGGCCGCCGCGCGCGTGTAGTGCTCCACCGGCGCCTTGGTGCCGGCATACGACGCGTAGAAGGGCGTGAAGGCGCCCAGCAGCGAGGTCACCAGCGTGACGATCTTGCCGTGGTCGTTGACGTGCCTGCCGGCTTCCTTGAGGAACAGGAAGGCCGACTTGTTGTTGATCGCGTCCATGTCGTCGAACTCGGCCTCGGTGATCTCGGCGAACGGCTTCTTCAGCACCTTGCCCACCGTGTTGATCGCGATGTCGGGCCGGCCGATGGCGGCGCTGGCGTCGGCGAACAGCTTTTCCATCGCGGCGCCGGTGGTCAGGTTGCCTTGCAGGGCCACGGCCTTGGCGCCGAGCGCCCGCACGGTCGCCGCCGTCTGCTCGGCCTCGGCCTGGGTGGCCGCGCCGTGGTAGTGGATGGCGACGGCCTTGGCGCCGTGCCGGGCCAGGTCGGCGGCCAGCAGGCCGCCCAGGTTCTTGGCGCCGCCGGCGACCAGAACGACTTTGTCTTGAATGCTGTGCTTGGACATGCAGGGTTCCCGGGTCAGTGAATGAACGGTGCCGACTTTATTCGTCTTGTTATATTGGTTAAACTCAAAATAAATGGATTGACTATCCAGTAATCATTACCAATAAAGGCGATGGATCTCATCGATCAACTGCGCGTGTTCCTCCGCGTGGCCGACAGCGGGGGCTTCACGTCGGCGGCCGATCAACTGGACTTGCCGCGGCCCACGGTGTCGCTGGCGGTGCAGCAACTGGAAGAGCGCCTGGGTGCGCGCCTGCTGCACCGCACGACGCGGCGGGTCAGCCTGACGGCGGACGGCCAGGCGCTGCACGAGCGCGCCCGCGTGCTGGTGGCCGACGCCGAGGAGCTGGTGCAGCAGTTCCGCCCGCCGGGCGAGGCGCTGAGCGGGCGGCTGCGGGTGGATCTGCCCAGCCGCATCGCGCGCCGGCTGGTGGCGCCGGCCCTGCCGGGGTTCTTCGAGCGCCACCCCGCCGTCGAGCTGGAGCTGGGCTCCAGCGACCGCGCGGTCGATCTGGTGCACGAGGGCATCGACGGTGCCCTGCGCGTGGGCGAGATGCCGGCCAGCAGCCTGGTGGCGCGGCCGCTCGGCCTGCTGAAGCTGATCAACTGCGCCAGCCCGGCCTACCTGGCGCGCCACGGCACGCCCGCCGTGCCGGCCGACTTGGCGCGGCACCGCGCGGTGAACTACGCCTCCCCCAGCAGCGGCCACGTCGCGGCGTGGGAATGGACCGAGGACGGCCAGTTGCGCGCGCTGCCGATGCCGGGCGCCGTGACCGTGAACAATGCCGAGGCGTACGTCGCCTGCTGCCTGGCCGGGCTCGGGCTGATCCAGATCCCGGCGTTCGACGTGCGCGAGCACCTGGCCGCCGGCGAACTGGTGGTGGTGCTGCCGGCCTGGCCGCCGCCCGCCATGCCGGTGCAATGGGTCTATCCGCACCGGCGCCATCTGTCTCGGCGCGTGCAGGCTTTCGGCGACTGGCTGGCGCAGCTGCTGGCGCCGCACCTGGGCAGCTTGACGCATCGGCCAGGAACTATCAAGTTAACAGCTGCAACACCAACAGGGACGCCGGCATGAACGCCAATCTTCATCAAAACCTGCCCGTGGCGGCGGCACCGGCGCTGACGCAGCTGTTCGCCGCGCAGCACCAGTTGTCGCGGCGCGAGGTGGACGTGCCGCTGGCCCTGCGCCAGGACCGCCTGCGGCGCGTGGCCCGGCTCTGGCAAGACCACCAAGCGCGGCTGGCCGAAGCCGTCAACGCCGACTTCGGCCTGCGCGGCGAGCGGCTGACGCAGGTGGCCGACGGCCTGGTGCTGGCCGGCCTGCTGGCCGACCTGCGGCGCCACCTGCCGCGCTGGAGCCGCCCGCGGCGCGTGCGCACCCCGCTGCACCTGCAGCCCGCGCACGCCTTCATCGCGCGCCAGCCGCTGGGCGTGGTGGGCGTCATCGGGCCCTGGAACTACCCGCTGCAGCTCACGCTGGGGCCGGCCGCCACCGCGCTGGCGGCGGGCAACCGGGTGCTGCTCAAGCCCAGCGAGCACACGCCGCGCACGTCGGCGCTGCTGGCCGAATTGGTGGCTCGGCATTTCGCGCCCGATGAATTCGCGGTGGTCACCGGCGGCGTGGACGTGGCGGTGGCCTTTGCCGACCTGCCGTTCGACCACCTGTTCTTCACCGGCTCCACGGCGGTGGGCCGGCAGGTGGCCGCGGCGGCGGCGCGCCACCTCACGCCCGTCACGCTGGAGCTGGGCGGCAAGTCGCCCTGCATCGTCGATGCCTCGTGCGCCGACCTGGCTGGCGCGGCGCTGAAGATCGCGCACGGCAAGCTGCTCAACGGTGGCCAGACCTGCATCGCACCCGACTACCTGCTGCTGCCGCGCGGACGCGAGGCGGCTTTCGCCGACGCCTACCGGCGCGCGGTGGCACGGCTGTTTCCGCACCTGGCGGGCAACCCGGACTACGCGGCCATCGTCAACGCGCGGCAGCACGAGCGCCTGCGGGTGCTGGTGGCCGAGGCGCGGGCGCTGGGCGCGCGCGTGGAGGACGCCAGCCCATCGGATTGGGTGGCGCCCGCATCTGGCCCGGCCGCGCGCCAGATGGCGCCGCTGCTGGTGTGGGATGCGCCGCCGGCCGCGCGCCTGATGCAGGACGAAATCTTCGGCCCCGTCCTGCCCGTGCTGGCCTACGACCGGCTGGAGGACGCCATCGCCCACATCAACGCCCGGCCGCGCCCGCTGGCGCTGTACTGGTTCGGCGACGACGCCGCCGCCCGGCAGCGCGTGCTGCAGGGCACCGTGAGCGGCGGCGTGACGGTGAACGACACATTGATGCACATCGCCCACGACGGCCTGCCGTTCGGCGGCGTGGGCGACAGCGGCCTGGGCGCCTACCATGGCGAGACGGGCTTTTTGCGCTTCACGCACCAGAAGAGCGTGTTCGTGCAGTCGCGCTGGGGCATGGGGCACCTGCTGTACCCGCCCTACGGCGCGCGCTTCGAGCGGGTGATGGGGCTGATCCGGCGGCTGCTGTAGCCTCGGAATGCTCTTTTATCAGTAGCTGTCCGCGCTTGCTGCATGCGGGCTGCGGCCTGAATTCATTGAAATCTCAAGCCCTGAAGCTGCTCGGCGGCTGCCCCAGCGCGGCGCGGAACATGGCGCTGAAGGCGCTCTCGCTGGCGTAGCCGCAGGCGGTGGCCACCTGGCCGATGGGCTGGCCGCTGGCCAGCAGGGGCAGGGCGTGCGCCAGCACCACCTGCTGGCGCCACTGCTGGTAGGTGGTGCCCAGCTCGCCCTGGAACAGGCGCGCGGCGGTGCGCTCGCTGGCGCCGGCGTCGGCGGCGCGCTCGGCCAGCGTGGCGACGCGCGCCGGCTCGCGCAGCACCGCCTGGCACAGCGCGCGCAGGCGCTTGTCGCCCTGCTGCGGGTGCGGCAGCGGCACGCCCAGGCTCTGGGTGGGCGCGCGCACGATCTCGTCGATGGCCAGCCCGCCCAGCAAGCGTTCGCGCTCGCCGGGCGGGGCGTCCTCCAGCGCCAGGAACAGCTCGCGCAGCAGCGGTGAGACGGCGATGACGCGGCTGCCGCCGTCCCAGCCGGCGGGCATGGCGCTGGGTTCGACGTAGAGCGTGTGCAGCTCGGCCGTCTGCTGCACCGTCACGGCGTGCGGCGAGCCGGCGGCGATCCACACCGCGCGCGAGGGCGGCACGATGTAGCTCACCTCGGGGCCGGCGCCGTCGGTGTGCGCCGGCTCGCCGCCGCCGCGCGGCCGCTGCTGCACGCTGACCTGGATCACCCCGCTGGCGCAGTAGGCGATCTGCGCCCAGGCGTGGGCGTGCGGCTCGAAATGCGTGTCCGGCCCCATCTCGTGCGAGCGCTTGCCGCGCACCGGCCGCCCGGGCGAGGGCCGGTACGACAGGGGGTCGCCCGTGGACGTGGTCGGCACGGGGCGCAGCGGGGCGCGGGGCAGGGCGATGGAGGGCATGAATGAGGGTAAACGCTGGTTTGGCTTGTTTGCGATGATTGTTGTCAAACAATCGCATTTCTGCAACTGGCAGCGTTCGGTGGGCGCGCCTACCATCCGGGGTCCCCCCCTCCAACCCTCGCTTCGCATGAACACCGCCACATCCACCGCGCTGCCCTCGGGCGGGCTGTCCGCCGCGCCGGCCGCGCCCCTCCGGCAGGACGCCACGGTCATCGGCCTGGTGGGCCTGGCGCACGCCAGCTCGCATTTCTCGCACCTGCTGCTGGCGCCGCTGTTCCCCATCTTCATGAAGGAGTTCGGCCTCAGCTTCGCGCAGATGGGTTTCCTGACCACGGTGTTCTTCGCCATCTCCGGCATCGGGCAGGCCTGCGCCGGCTTCGTGGTGGACCGGGTGGGTGCGCGGCCGGTGCTGTTCGGCTCCATCGTGTGCTTCATGCTGGCGGCGCTGTCGGGCTTTTTCGCGCACGGCTACGCGGGGCTGATGCTGGTGGCGGTGTTCGCGGGCGTGGGCAACGCGCCCTTCCATCCGGTGGACTTCACCATCCTCAACCAGCGCGTCTCGGCGCCGCGCCTGGGCTACGCCTTCAGCGTGCACGGGCTGACGGGCAACCTGGGCTGGGCGCTGGCGCCGGTGTTCCTGATGGGCTTCGGCAGCGCCTTCGGTCACTGGCGCCATGGCTACCTGGCCGCCGCCGTGCTGTACGTGCTGGTCCTGGCGGTGCTGGTGCTCAACCGCGCCCAGTTGCGCAGCGAGGTCGTTGTCCGCGCGCCCGACGCCACGCGCGGCAACGACCTGGCTTTCATGAAGCTGCCGGTGGTGTGGTGGTGCTTCGGCTTCTTCTTCCTCTCGACCATGACGCTGGCGGTGGTGCAGAACTTCTCGGCCTCCATCCTGCAGGCGGTGCACGGGGCGAGTTTCGAGGCCGCCACCGCCACGCTGACGGCCTACATGGTGGCCGGCGCGGTGGGCATGTTCATCGGCGGCGTGGTGGCCACGCGCACGCCCATGCACAGCGACCGCGTGGTGGCCTGGTGCATGACGGCCGGCGCGGCGCTGATGGCGCTGGCGGCCACCGGCTGGCTGGGCGGCGCGGGCACCATGGCGGTGCTGGCGGTCACCGGCTTCGCCGTCGGCGTGGGCGGCCCGAGCCGCGACATGATGATCAAGAAGGCCACGCCCAAGGGCGCCACCGGGCGCGTGTACGGCACGGTGTACTCGGGGCTGGACCTGGGCTTCGCGGTCTCGCCGCTGATCTTCGGCGTCTTCATGGACCGGGGCTGGTACTCGGCCACGCTGCTGGCGGCGGCTCTGGTGCTGCTGCTGTCGGTGGGCGCGGCGCTGGGTGTGGGGCGACGCACGGCTCGGCCTTGAGGTTGATCGATCCTGAATTGACAGCTGATGGCGCAATACCCACGCGGGCTTGCGTCGTATTCCATTCGAAGAATAAAAAGCCGGCTCGTCGAGCCGGCTTTGGCCTGAGGGCGGCGCACGCCGCCGCGATCAGGACAGGTGCGCGTTGACCAGCTTGGTCATCTCGAACATCGTCACCTGGGGCTTCTGGAAGATCTCCTTCAGCTTGGCGTCGGCGTTGATGTTGCGCTTGTTCACGCTGTCCTGCAGCTTGTTGGCCTTGATGTAGTCCCACACCTTCTTGGTGACTTCGAAGCGGGGCAGGGGCGTGGCGCCGATCACGGCGGCCAGCGCGGGGCTGGGCGTCATGGGTTTGGCGAAGGCGGCATTGGGCGCGCGCTTCTTGGCCGGAGCTGCCTTCTTGGCCGGCGCTGCCTTCGCAGGTGCTTTTTTTGCAGTTGCCATGGTTGGAGATCCTCGTTGTGGATTGGGGGAAACTTTGCCAGCGTAGATGCCCGCATCCTCCTGGCTGGTCAGGATGCTACTGGATAAGGAGCACGTTTCCAAGCGGAATGTGGGTTGCGGCCCCTTGGGGTGTTGCTTTTTTTGCCGCGGGGCGCTCAGGCCCGCAGCCAGTCCAGCCCGTGGCGGCTGGTCACCAGCACGTCGCCGCTGGCGCAGCCCAGGGCGTCGGCGAAAGCGTCGCGCACGAGCTGGGGCAGGTTGTTGCGCTCGCTGAGGTGGGCGGCCACCACGGTGCCCAGGCGGTCGTGGCGCAGGGCGCGCAGGGCGTGCGCGGCCTGCGCGTTGCTCAGGTGGCCGTGCGGGCCGCCGACGCGGCGCTTGAGGAAGTCGGGGTAGCGCGAGCGCGCCAGCATGTCCGGGTCGTGGTTGCTCTCCAGCATCAGCGCGTGGCAGCCGGCCAGACGGCCCAGCACGTGCGGCGTGACGTGGCCCAGGTCGGTCAGCACGCCGAGCGTGCGGTCGCCATCCGTGCAGGTGAGCTGCAGCGGCTCGCGCGCGTCGTGCGGCACGGTGAAGGGGCGGATCTGCAGGGCGCCGATGGCCACCGTCTCACCGTCGGCCGTCAGCGCGATAGGCAACTCGCAGCCGGCCTGGCGCAGGGCCTGGCGGGTGCCCGCGCTGGCCCACAGCGGCACGCCGTGGCGCGCGGCCACCAGCGGCGCGCAGCCGACGTGGTCGCCGTGCTCGTGGGTGATGAAGATGGCGTCCAGCTCGTCCACGGACAGGCCGGCGCCGGCCAGGCTGGCGGCGAGCTGACGCCAGCCCAGTCCGCAGTCGATGAGCACGCGCGTGCGCTGCGTGCCGTCGGTGGCCTCGACCAGCGTGGCGTTGCCCGCGCTGCCGCTGGCCAGGCTGCGCAGCCGCAGCATCGAACCTACCTATGCGTCGCGCTGCGCACTGTCCGCATCGCATGAAACCCGACGGCCCCAGTGGCGGTGCCACCGCAAGGGGGAGCCTGGAGGTGGCTCATTTCAGCTCGTCGACCAGCACTTGCACGATGCGCTGCGCGTCCTTGGCGGGCGCAGGCGCGCCGCTGCCGTCCTGCACCGAAACCAGGCTGGTCTGCCCCTGCGAGCGCACCGTGACCTGGTACTTGCTGGTGGGGAGCTGGGCACTGCCGCGCCCGAACATCTTGCCGAAGAAGCCGGGCTCCTGCTTTTCCAGCGTGGGGTCGACGTAGCGCACGAAGTACACGCCCTTGCTGCGGTCGCGGTCCTCGACGGTGAAGCCGGTGCGGTCCAGCGCCAGGCCGACGCGGCGCCAGGCGCGGTCGAAGTCGTCGCCCATCTGCACGGCGGGCGCGCCGCCCTCGGTGACCGCGCGCGCGTTGGGCGCGGCCGCCGGGCCAGCGGCGGAGGCGCTGGCCATCACGGCCCGCGACTGCTCTTGCGAGATGCCGAGCTTGACCATCAAGCGGCGCAGGAACTCGGCCTCCAGCTCGGGGTCGCGCGCGCGCGGCTGCCAGGTGGTGTTGTCGCGCTGCGTGGAGGAGTAGACCTCTTCCATGCCGCGGTGGGTGACGAAGATGTCGGTGCCGCCGGCGGCGTTGCGCTCGAACCGGGTGCGGAACTTGTCGCGCTCGCCGGTGGAGTAGAGCGAGTCGAACACCTTGCCGATGGTGCTGCGGATGAAGTCCTGCGGGATCTTGGCGCGGTTCTCGGCCCAGTCGGTCTCCATCAGCCCCAGGTTGGCCTGGTCGATGGCCAGCAGGAAGCCGCTGTCCAGCCAGAACTCGCGCACCGGCCCCCACAGCTTGTCGGCGGGGCGGTCCACGCGCAGCCAGCGCTCGCCGCCCTCGCGCAGGAACCGCACGTCGGCCATGGCGTTGGAGGCGGTGGGCGACGCGGCGCCGGCGGCCGCGGCCTGGCCGGCCTGGTAGCCGCTGGCGGTGACGGCGCCGCCAGCAGCGCTGTAGCGCGACTGGCCGGGCAGTTGGGTCAGGTCGGGCGGCACTTCGAGGGAGGTGCCGCGGCCGGCGCTCTTGTAGTCGATCTTGTCGGCTTCGAGCACGGAGCAGCCGCCCGCGGCCAGCAGCAGCGTGGCGCCGAGCAGCGCGAGGCGGGGACGTTGGGCGGACTTCACGTTCGGCGTTCCTTTGAATGAAATGGGGCTTTTGTCCAGATGCAGCATACGCCGGCAGCTATGAAAACAGAAGTAAGTCAGAGCAGGCCGGCGCTTTGCAGGGCACGCTCCACCACGGCTTCGTGGGCGCTGTCCAGCGGCGTCATGGGCAGGCGCAGCGTGGGGCCGCACAGGCCCAGGCGGGCCATGGCCCACTTCACGGGGATGGGGTTGGCCTCGACGAACAGATGCTTGTGCAGGGGCATGAGCCTGAACTGGATCTCCATCGCCTTGTGGCGGTCGCCGGCGATGGCGGCCACGCACAGCTCGTGCATCAGGCGCGGCGCGACGTTGGCGGTGACGCTGATGTTGCCCTGGCCGCCGCACAGCATCAGCGCCACGGCGGTGGGGTCGTCGCCCGAGTAGATGGCGAAGCCGGGGGACACGTCGCGGATCAGCCACTGCGCGCGCTCGAGGTTGCCGGTGGCTTCCTTGATGCCGACGATGCCAGGCACCTGGGCCAGGCGCAGCACGGTGTCGTGCTGCATGTCGGCCACCGTGCGGCCGGGCACGTTGTACAGCACCATGGGCAGGTCGCCCACGGCCTCGGCGATTGATCTGAAGTGCCGGTACTGGCCCTCTTGCGTGGGCTTGTTGTAATAGGGCACGACCTGAAGCTGGCAGTCGGCGCCGACCTGCTGGGCGTAGCGCGCCAGCTCGATCGCCTCGGCGGTGGAGTTGGCGCCGCAGCCGGCCATGATGGGCACGCGGCCGGCGGCCTGCTCGACGGCGACGCGGATGATCTCCTCGTGCTCCTCGACGTCCACGGTGGGCGATTCGCCCGTGGTGCCGACCACCCCGATGCAGTCCGTGCCCTCGGCGATGTGCCAGTCGATCAGCTTGCGCAGGGCCGGGTAGTCGACGCTGCCGTCCTCGTGCATCGGCGTGACGATGGCGACGATGCTGCCTGTGATGGGTGTCATGAAGTCCGTGTGTCTCGACGGGAAAAACGCATTCTAGTGCCGGCGGTCGGCATCAAGGCGCTGGTTGGAGCCCCTGCAGCGGATAACGTTCCGGCGCCTGCGCCCCTGGCGCGCGCGGGCCGGCGCGCACCGCCGCGATGCGCTGGATGAAGCGGTCCGGCCGAGGCAGGAAGCCGTCCTCGAAGGCCACCACGCGCCAGCCGGGGCCGCCGCACAGGCGCAGCAGCTCGGCCGGCCGCAGCAGGAAGTCGGCGCGCGACGGCTTGCCCACCGTCTCGTTGCCGGCGGCGAAGGTCTCGTAGATCAGCACGCCGCCGTCGGCCACGCTGTCCAGCAGGGTGGGCAGCAGCGGCCGCCACAGGTAGTGGGTGACGACCACCGCGCCGAAGCGCCGGCCCGCCAGCGGCCACGGCCCGCCTTCGATGTCGGCCTGCACGGCCTCGCCCAGCGTTTGCGCGGCGGCGATGGCGGCGGCGTCGCGGTCCACGCCGGTGACCGGGTGGCCGCGCCCGGCGAACCAGCGCAGGTGCCGCCCCTGGCCGCAGGCCACGTCCAGCACCGGCGCGCAGGCGGCCACCAGCGGCGTGAAGCGCACCACCCAGGGCGAGGGCAGAGGTGATGCAAGAGGGTTGGTGCAGGTCATGGCACGGTAATTTTTTTGCTATCGAGTGTATAGCTGATGGCGCAATGCAGATGCGGGCAAAAGGCTGATTTGGCCTGAACCCTGTCTCAGGAGAGCAGTCGTTTAGGCGCGCCGGGCACCAGGCTGAACGGCGATTGTCGGTGCTTTGGCCAGCGTATGCCGGCCGCCCGCGAGGCCACACAATGCCGTCCGTGGAACTGCGTCAGCTTCGCTACTTCGTGCGCATCGTCGAGGCCGGCTCGATGAGCCGCGCCGCGCTGGAACTGGACATGGTGCAGTCGGCCCTGAGTCAGCAGATCGGCCGGCTGGAGGGTGAGTTGGCGACCCGCCTGTTGCAGCGCACGCCGCAAGGCGTGACGTGGCCGATTTGCGGCAGCCCGCTGCCGGCGCTGGCCGGGGCTGGCAGGTGCGGCCGCTGATGGAAGAGGAGCTTTTCCTCATCCGCGGCGCCGGGGCCGCGCCGCTGCCGGCCACGCAGGGCGTCGAGGCCCTGGCCAACGAACCGTTGATCTTGCCCACCGGCCCGCATGGGCTGCGCTGGACGCTGGATGCTGTCTTTGCCCGCGCCCGCTTCACGCCTCGCGTGGTGCTGGAGGTCGATTCGCTGGCCATGGTGATGGCCGCCGTCGATGCGGGGCTGGGAGGCACGCTGCAGCCCTGGGCGGCGCTGGGCCGTTACCCGGACGCGGCGTCGCGCTTTCGCTGGGCACGGCTGGAGGCGCCCGACGCTCCCGCGCCGGTCCCGCAAAAAAAAGAGGCAAATTCCCGATGAACCCCGACGTGCTCGTCATTGGCGGCGGCAACGCCGCGCTGTGCGCCGCGCTCATGGCGCGCGAGGCCGGCGCCAGCGTGCTGCTGCTCGAAGCCGCGCCGCGCGATTGGCGCGGCGGCAATTCCAGCCACACCCGCAACCTGCGCTGCATGCATGACGCGCCGCAGGACGTGCTGGTCGAGGCCTATCCCGAGGAGGAGTTCTGGCAGGACTTGCTCAAGGTGACCGGCGGCCTCACCGACGAGCCGCTGGCGCGGCTGGTGATCCGCCATTCCGCGGCGTGCCGGCCCTGGATGCGCCGCCATGGCGTGCACTTCCAGCCGCCGCTGTCGGGCGCGCTGCACGTGGCGCGCACCAACGCCTTCTTCATGGGCGGTGGCAAGGCGCTGGTCAATGCCTACTACCGCAGCGCCGAGGCGATGGGCGTGCAGGTGCGCTACGAATCGCCCGTGGATCGGCTGGAAATAGGCGACGGCGAATTCAAGGCCGCCTGGGTGAAGGGCGAGCGCATCGCCGCCAGGAGCTGCGTGCTGGCCGCCGGCGGTTTCGAGTCCAACCGCGACTGGCTGCGCGAGGCCTGGGGCCGCAACGCACGCGGCGAATGGCCGTCGGACAACTTCCTGATCCGCGGCACGGCCTACAACCAGGGCGTTCTGCTGCGCCACCTGCTCGATGAGCACGGCGCCGAGCGCATTGGCGACCCCACGCAGGCGCACATGGTGGCCATCGACGCGCGCGCGCCGCTGTACGACGGCGGCATCTGCACGCGCATCGACTGTGTGTCGCTGGGCGTGGTCGTGAACCGCGAGGGCGCGCGCTTCCACGACGAGGGCGAGGATTTCTGGCCCAAGCGCTATGCGATCTGGGGCCGGCTGGTGGCACAGCAGCCGGGGCAGGTCGGCTATTGCGTCATCGACAGCCAGGCCATCGGGCGCTTCATGCCGACCGTGTTCCCGGGGGGCAAGGCCGACAGTCTGCCCGCGCTGGCGGGCAGACTCGGCCTGCCCGTGGACGCCTTCATGCGCACGCTGGACGCCTACAACGCGGCCTGCCGCGCGGGCACCTTCGACCACACGGCACTGGACGACTGCCATACCGAGGGCCTGGCCCTGCCCAAGACGCACTGGGCCCGGCCCATCGTCATCGCACCCTTCCATGGCTATGCGCTCAAGCCCGGCGTCACCTTCACCTACCTGGGGCTGAAGACCGACGACACGGCCGCCGTGCGATTCGGCGGCGCGGCGAGCCCCAACCTCTTCGTCGCGGGCGAGATGATGGCCGGCAACGTGCTGGGCCAGGGCTACACGGCGGGCGTGGGCATGAGCATCGGCACCGCCTTCGGCCGCATCGCGGGCGTGAATGCGGCGCACGCGGCGGCGCAGCGGCCGCCCCAGGCGCTGGCGGCGCTGATCGGCGCCGAGCTGGCCAAGGCGCAAGCGCCGGGAGAACGCCATGCAGTCGCTTGACGCCCTGGTGCGCGATGCCCACGCGCTGGCGATGGGGGAGGTGGTGCCGATGTCCGCGCCGACGGACATCGAGGCCGAGGCGGCGCGGCAATTGCGGATCTGCAATGCCTGCCGCTACTGCGAAGGCTTCTGCGCCGTGTTCCCGGCCATGACGCGGCGGCTCGAATTTCCGTCCGCGGACGTGCATTTCCTGGCCAACCTGTGCCACAACTGCGGCGCCTGCCTGCATGCCTGCCAGTACGCGCCGCCGCATGAATTCGCCGTCAACATCCCACAGGCCATGGCGCGCGTGCGTGGCCAGACGTATCACGACTACGCCTGGCCGCCCACCCTGGGGCGGCTGTACGAGCGCAACGGCCTGACGCTGTCGCTCGCGCTGGCCGCGGGGCTGGCGTTGTTCCTGCTGCTGGCGGTGCTGCTCAAGGGCGGGCCGGACGGACTGTGGTCGGCCACTCCCGCGGGCGGCAGCTTCTACGACCTGTTCCCGCACAACCTCATGGTGGGGCTGTTCGCGCCCGTGTTCCTGTTCGCGGTGCTGGCCCTGGCGCTGGGTGTGCGCCGCTTCTGGCGCGAGATCACGCCCGTGACCAGCGGCGCCCCGCTGAGCGCGCCGGCCACGTTCGAAGCCACGCACGACGTGCTGCGCCTGAAGTACCTGGACGGCGGCCATGGCGAGGGCTGCCACAACGACGACGACGCCTACACCCTCTCGCGCCGGCGCTTCCACCACCTGACCTTCTACGGCTTTCTGCTGTGCTTCGCCGCCACCTCGGTGGCCACGCTCTACCACTACCTGCTGGGCCAGCCCGCGCCCTACGAGCTGCCCAGCCTGCCCAAGCTGCTGGGCGCGGTGGGGGGCGTGATGCTGGTGGCGGGCACGGCAGGCCTGGGCTGGCTCAACCTGCACCGCCATCCGCTGCACGGCGACGCGGCGCAGAAACCCATGGACCTGGGCTTCATCGCGTTGCTGTTCCTGGTCAGCGCCAGCGGCCTGGGCCTGTGGGTCGCGCGCGGCACGCCGGCCATGGCGCTGCTGCTGTGCCTGCACCTGGGTGCGGTGATGGCGCTGTTCGCCACGCTGCCCTACGGCAAGTTCGCCCACGGCATCTTCCGCGCCGCCGCGCTGCTGCGGCATGCGGTGGAAAAGCGCCGGCCCAGCCCCATCGGGCTGGACGCGGATTGATCAGGGCCGCGTGATCGCCTTCCCACCTGATCTATCACACACAAGGAGATCCACGATGAAATTCCAGCGACGCCTTCTGGCGGCGGGCGCGGCTTGCGCCGCGCTTCTCGCGGCGATGCCGGCGCCAGCCGGTGCTCAGGCGCTCGACTTCCCGCCGAAGAAACCCGTGGCGGCGCCGCTCAAGCGGCGGCAGGCGGATCGATGTCGGCGAACAGGTCGGCGGCCGGGATTCGCAACTCGACGCTGGCCAGTTCCACCGTCTCGCCCATGGCGAAGGGGTGCAGCACCCATAGGCCATCGGCGCCCTTGCGGTAGACGTCGGCGCTGCGCGGATCGCTGTCCACCAGCGCGCACTTGCGCGGGCTGGCGATGCGGCGGTAGTGCGCGAACTTCACGCCCCGGTCATGGCTGCCGGTGCTGGGCGGAGAGCACTTCGGCGATCAGCGCCGGCTGCGATTTGGACTGGCGCGAGGCATGGTCCTGCGCATGGCAGGTCACCATCAGGTCGGGATAGAAATAGGCGTTCGATTCCGCCACGTGCAGCCTCAGGTCGCTGATGAAGGTGTGGCAGGGCGTGCCGCGCAAGTGCTGGCGCAGGGCCACGAACAGGTTGCCGGCCACCGTCACGTGCCGGTCCTCTGCCCCGGCCATCGCGTGCCTCGCGCAGGACAGAGTGAAGGAGCGGCCATTATCCCGCCGACCGCAGCCATGCGTCCTCGTGGGCTGGGGTGAAATATGGATTTATATACAGTCTTGCGGGGCGGCTGACTACAATCCATCGCCATGGCAACTTCCCCCACGACTGTCCCGGCCTACTCGGAAGGTTCGATCCGCGTCCTCAAGGGCCTGGAGCCCGTCAAGCAGCGGCCGGGCATGTACACCCGCACCGACAACCCGCTGCACGTCATCCAGGAGGTGATCGACAACGCCGCCGACGAGGCGCTGGCCGGCTTCGGCAAGAAGATCAAGGTCGCGCTGCACGCTGACGGCTCGGTCGGCGTCGAAGACGACGGCCGCGGCATTCCCTACGGCCTGCACCCCGAGGAGCAGGCGCCGGTGCTGGAACTGGTCTTCACCCGCCTGCACGCCGGCGGCAAGTTCGACAAGGGCAAGGGCGGCGCCTACAGCTTCTCCGGCGGGCTGCACGGCGTGGGCGTGTCGGTCACCAACGCGCTGGGCAAGCGCATGGAGGTGGCCAGCCATCGCGAGGGCATGGTCGCCACCCTGGCCTTCGAGGGCGGCGATGTGGTCGAGAAGCTGCACCTGCGCAAGCAGGCCGAGGGCGACCGCAAGCAAGGCACCACGGTGCGCGTGTGGCCCGACCCGAAATACTTCGAATCGCCCCACCTGCCCCTGGCCGAGCTGACGCACCTGCTGCGCAGCAAGGCGGTGCTGATGCCCGGCGTGACGGTGCAGCTCATCGACGAGAAGAAGAAGGACACGCGGAGCTGGCAGTACAAGGGCGGCCTGCGCGACTACCTGGAGCAGACGCTGCCGGCCGAGCCCGTGATCCCCGTCTTCGAGGGCGAGGGCTGGGCCGGCAAGGACGCCGAGAGCTTCGCCGAGGGCGAGGGCGCGCAGTGGGCCGTGGCCTTCACCGAGGACGGCGCGCCGGTGCGTGAGAGCTACGTCAACCTGATCCCCACCACGGCGGGCGGCACGCACGACAGCGGGCTGCGCGACGGGCTGTTCCAGGCCGTCAAGGGCTTCATCGAGCTGCACGCGCTGCTGCCGAAGGGCGTCAAGCTGATGCCCGAGGACGTGTTCGCGCGCGCCAGCTACGTGCTGTCGGCCAAGGTGCTCGACCCGCAGTTCCAGGGCCAGATCAAGGAGCGCCTGAACTCGCGCGACGCGGTGCGGCTGGTGTCGGGCTACGTCCGGCCCGCGCTGGAGTTGTGGCTGAACCAGCACGTGGAGCACGGCAAGCGCCTGGCCGAGCTGGCCATCAAGGCCGCGCAGAGCCGCCAGCGCGCCGGCCAGAAGGTCGAGAAGCGCAAGGGCAGCGGCGTGGCCGTGTTGCCCGGCAAGCTGACGGATTGCGAAAGCCGCGACCTCGCGCTGAACGAGGTCTTCCTGGTCGAGGGCGACTCGGCCGGCGGCAGCGCCAAGATGGGCCGCGACAAGGAGACGCAGGCGGTGCTGCCGCTGCGCGGCAAGGTGCTGAACACCTGGGAGGTCGAGCGCGACCGGCTGTTCGCCAACACCGAGATCCACGACATCTCGGTGGCCATCGGCGTCGACCCGCACGGGCCGCAGGACGAGCCCGATCTGTCGGCGCTGCGCTACGGCAAAATCTGCATCCTGTCGGACGCCGACGTGGACGGCGCGCACATCCAGGTGCTGCTGCTGACGCTGTTCTTCCGCCACTTCCCGCGCCTGATCGATACCGGGCACGTGTTCGTGGCGCGCCCGCCGCTGTTCCGCGTCGATGCGCCGGCGCGCGGCAGGAAGCCGGCCGCCAAGCTGTACGCGCTGGACGAGGGCGAGCTGACCGCCATCCTGGACAAGCTGCGCAAGGATGGCGTGCCTGAAGGAAAATGGACCATCAGCCGCTTCAAGGGCCTGGGCGAGATGAACGCGGAACAGTTGTGGGAAACCACGCTCAACCCCGACACCCGCCGCTTGCTGCCGGTGCGGCTGGGGGCATTCGACGCCAGCCGCACGGCGGCGGAGATGACCAAGCTCATGGGCAAGGGCGAGGCCGCCGCGCGCCGCGAGCTGATGGAACTGCACGGCGACGCCGTGGACATTGACATTTGACCTTCATGCACCCCCATTTCTTGAGTGTTTTCAGGCGCTGGCCAGCACTGGCATTGTCTGTCGCGCTATTGTTTTTGAGTGTTCCGGCGCGCGCCGGCCTGTGGGCCTTGGTGGACGCGCAGGGCGTGACGCACTTCGCCGCTGAACAGGTCGATGCGCGCTACACGCTGTTCTTCAAGGGCAACGACCTGACCCGGCTCGACCTGGGCGCGCGGCCGGCGGCGCCCGCCCGCGCGCCGTCGCAGGCGGTGCCGCGGCGCTTTGCCGGCCTGGACGAGTCGCGGGGCTACAAGGCGGTGCGAGAGCACATCCAGGCGGCGGCCCGGACGCACGCGGTGGACTACGGACTGATCAAAGCCGTGATCGCCGCCGAATCGGGGTTCGATCCCGCGGCCATTTCGCCCAAAGGGGCCGTCGGGCTGATGCAGTTGCTGCCCACCACGGCGGCGCAGTACGGCGTCGCCGCCGACCCGCCCGGGCGCCCGGGGGCCGGGCGGTCGGTGGTGCAGAAGCTGACCGACCCCCGCACCAACATCCTCGCCGGCACCCGCTACCTGGCGTACCTGCTGAAACTTTTCCAGGGTGACACCGAGCTGGCCGTGGCCGCGTACAACGCGGGCGAGGGCGCGGTGCAGCGCGCCGGCCGTCAGGTGCCCAACTACAAGGAGACGCGGGGCTACGTGCGGACGGTGATGGGCCTGTACGCCGCCTTCAAGCCGGCGCCGGCCCCCGCCGGCACGCCGCCGGTGGCCTCCATCGTCTCTCGCGTCAAGGGCCGCGTGCGGGTGGAGCTGGGCGGCGCGCCCGCGCCCGGGCCGGCGCCCGAGGCGGCCAGCCCGCTGGTGCCCGTGCGCTACACCCTGCCCGCGGCCGAGTGACTCCTTTTTTCCACTTCCTCTTTCCATGAACGATCAAGCGGTCCTCGACCTGACCGGGGCCGGCGACGGGTCGGACAGCGACCTGGCGCTGGCCACCTACGCCCAGCGGGCCTACCTCGAATACGCGCTGTCCGTCGTCAAGGGCCGCGCGCTGCCCGACGTGGCCGACGGCCAGAAGCCGGTGCAGCGCCGCATCCTGTACGCCATGGAGCGCATGGGCCTCGGCTACAGCGGCCCCAATGGCGCCACGCCGGCCAAGCCGGTCAAGAGCGCCCGCGTGGTGGGCGACGTGCTGGGGCGCTTCCACCCGCACGGCGACACCGCCGCTTACGACGCGCTGGTGCGCATGGCGCAGGACTTCAGCCAGCGCTACCCGCTGATCGACGGCCAGGGCAACTTCGGCAGCCGCGATGGCGACGGCGCCGCCGCCATGCGCTACACCGAGGCGCGGCTGGCGCGCATCACGCAGCTGCTGCTGGGCGAGATCGACGAGGGCACGGTCGACTTCGTGCCCAACTACGACGGCAGCACCGAGGAGCCGCGTCAGTTGCCCGCGCGCCTGCCCTTCGCCTTGCTCAACGGCGCCAGCGGCATCGCCGTGGGCCTGGCCACCGAGATCCCCAGCCACAACCTGCGCGAGGTGGCCGACGCCTGCGTGGCGCTGGTCAGGAACGCGCAACTGAGCGACGACGAGCTGTTCGGCCTGCTGCCCGGCCCCGACTACCCCGGCGGCGGCCAGATCATCAGCAGCGCCGCCGACATCCAGGACGCCTACCGCTCGGGCCGCGGCAGCCTGAAGGTGCGCGCGCGCTGGAAGATCGAGGACCTGGCACGCGGCCAGTGGCAGCTGGTGGTGACCGAACTGCCGCCCGGCACCTCGGCGCAGAAGGTGCTGGAGGAGATCGAGGAGATCACCAACCCCAAGGTCAAGGCCGGCAAGAAGGCCGTCACGCAAGAGCAGAACCAGCTCAAGGCCACGGTGCTGGCCGTGCTGGACGGCGTGCGCGACGAGTCCAGCCGCGAGGCGCCGGTGCGCCTGGTGTTCGAGCCCAAGAGCCGCACCGTGGGCCAGGACGAGCTGGCGCGCGCGCTGCTGGCGCACACCAGCCTGGAATCGTCCAGCTCCATCAACCTGACCAGCGTCGGCCTCGACGGCAGGCCGGTGCAGAAGCCTCTGCGCCGCATGCTGGAGGAATGGATCGCCTTCCGCCAGCAGACCATCACCCGCCGCAGCCGGCACCGGCTCCAGAAGGTGCTGGACCGCATCCACATCCTCGAAGGCCGGCAGCTCGTGCTGCTGAACATCGACGAGGTCATCGCCATCATCCGCGCCAGCGACGAGCCCAAGGCGGCGCTGATCGCGCGCTTCGCGCTGACGGAGCGGCAGGCCGACGACATCCTCGACATCCGCCTGCGCCAGCTCGCCCGGCTGGAGGCCATCAAGATCGAGCAGGAGCTGAAGGCGCTGCGCGAGCAACAGGGCGGCCTGGAGGACATCCTCGGCAGCCCCGCCGCGCTGCGCCGCCTGATGATCAAGGAGATCGAGGCCGACGCCAAGCAGTTCGCCGACCCGCGCCGCACCCTGATCCAGGCCGAGAAGAAGGCGGTGGCCGAGGTCCGGGTGCTGGACGAGCCGGTGACGGTGGTCGTCAGCGACAAGGGCTGGGTGCGCGCCCGCCAGGGCCACGGCCACGACGCGGCGGCCTTCGCCTTCAAGGCTGGCGACAGCCTGTACGGCACCTTCGAGTGCCGCACGGTGGACCCGCTGCTGGTGTTCGGCAGCAACGGGCGCGTCTACACCGTGCCCGTGGCCAGCCTGCCCGGCGCGCGCGGCGACGGCCAGCCCATCACCACCCAGATCGACCTGGAGGCCGGCACGCAGCCGCTGCACTATTTCGCCGGGCCGGAAGAGGCGACACTGCTGCTGTCCGGCTCGGGCGGCTACGGCTTCCTGGCGCGGGTGGAGCACATGCTCTCGCGCCAGCGCGGCGGCAAATCCTTCATCACGGTGGGCGATGGCGAGCAGATTTGCCGCCCTTCGCTCGCGGCCAAAGATTTTGAAGTAAAACCGCCCTCAGCCAGCACCAATGCTGCGCCGATAGCTATCCAAATGGTAGCGGCCACGCACGTGGCCTGCGCCTCCACCGGCGGGCGCATCCTGACTTTCGAGATTGGCGAGCTGAAAATCATGGAGAAGGGTGGGCGCGGCCTGACGCTGATCGACCTGGAGGCCAAGGACAGCCTGGCCGGCGCGGCGGCCTACACGCGCAGCGTGCGCATCCACGGCGTCGGCCGCGGCGGCAAGCCGCGCGAGGAGCAACTGGAGATCCGCAGCCTGAACAACGCCCGCGCCGCCCGCGCGCGCAAGGGCAGGGCGGCGGACCTGGGCTTCAAGCCCAGCGGCATCGCGAGGGTCGAATGATCCTAGAAACGGCAGTTGACCGCTCGTCATCTTCAGGAAGGCCGCATGACCATTGATTTTGGCTGCTTCGCCGACGCTCACCGGAGAGGGAGCAGCGCTACGCGCCCGCCAGCACCGCGCTCGCCGCGCCATGCGGCGTTGCTCGTCCTTGCAGGCATCAGCCTGCCGCGTCCTCCCGCCTTGCCTGCCACGCCGATCACGGCACTGGCGGGCGCGTTCAACTGCCGTTTCTAGGATGAACCTCGACCTGTCCACCGTCGGCCTGCTGGTGGCGATCGTCACCGGGCTGTGCAGCGCCTGGCTCGGCCGGCGCCTGTCGAACGGCTGGCGCGCCAAGCGCCGCGCCAAGCAGGAGGCCGCCGCGCGCGCCCAGGAAAGCCGCCAGGCCCGGCGCGCGCGGGAGCGGCGGCAGCGGCGCTGAAGCAGCGCGCCGTGGCCGCGGGCTCACTCGTTGACCAGCACCAGCTTGCCCCGCACCTCGCGCGAGCCCATGCGGGCGTAGGCGGCCTTCAGCTCGCTCATCGGCATCTGGCGGTCGATCTGCGGCTTGATCCTGCCTTGCGCGTACCAGGTGGCCAGTTCCTCCATCATGGCCGCGTTGGCCCGCGGCTCGCGGCGCGCGAACTCGCCCCAGAACACGCCCACCAAGCTGGCGCCCTTGATCAGCGGCAGGTTGATCTTGAGCGCCGGAATGTCCCCGGCGGCGAAGCCGATGATCAGGTGCCGCCCGCGCCAGGCAATCGAGCGGAAGGCCGGCTCGGTGAAGTCGCCGCCGACCGGGTCGTAGATCAAGTCGGGGCCCTTGCCGCCGGTCAGCTCCTTCAGGCGCTCGCGCAGGTCCTGCGTGGTGTAGTTGATGGTTTCGTCGGCGCCCAGCGACTTGCAGAACGCGCATTTCTCGTCGGTGGAGGCGGCGGCGATCACCTTGGCGCCGGCGATCTTGGCGATCTGGATCGCCGACATGCCGACGCCGCCGGCCGCGCCCAGCACCAGCACGGTCTCGCCGGCCTTGAGCTGGCCGCGATCGATCAGCGCGTGGTGGCTGGTGGCGTAGATCATGATGAAGGCCGCCGCGTCCACCGGCGGAAAGCCCGGCGGCAGCGGCATGCACAGATTGGCCGGCGCCAGCGTGTGGGTGCCGAAGCCGCCCGTGCCCGACAGGCAGGCCACGGTCTGGCCGACCTTCAGGTTGGTCACGTTTTCGCCCACGGCCTCGATCACGCCGGCGTACTCGGAGCCGGGCACGAAGGGCAGCTCGGGCTTCGTCTGGTACTTGTTCTGCACGATCAGCAGGTCGGGGAAGTTCAGGCTGGCCGCCTGGATGCGAATCAGCACCTGGCCCTTGCCGGGCTGCGGCGTGGGCAGCTCTTTCCAGGTCAGGGCGTCGACGCCGACGGGGTTTTCGCAGAGCCATGCGTGCATGCGGGAATCTCCTTGGGGGTTGTCCGGTGGGGGTGTCCGCGCCGATCATAGAGGCTTGTCATTCCCTCCGAACCCTTCCGAGCGTCACGCGAGCGACGGTGGCCGACGCCCCGGGATGCCCCCCTACAATCGGTTGCATGTCAGCCGCCCAACGATGAAGATTCTTCTCTGCAACGACGATGGCTTCCAGGCCCAGGGCATCGTGGCTCTGCACGATGCGCTGCGGACCTTCGCCGAGGTCGAGGTCGTCGCGCCCGAGCACAACAACAGCGCCAAGTCCAATGCGCTCACGCTGCACTCGCCGCTGTACGTGCACCGCGCGGCCAATGGCTTTCGCTACGTCAACGGCACCCCGGCCGACTGCGTGCACATCGCGCTCACCGGCCTGCTGGATTACCGGCCCGACCTGGTGGTCTCCGGCATCAACAACGGCGCCAACATGGGCGACGACACCATCTACTCGGGCACCGTGGGCGCGGCGATGGAAGGCTACCTGTTCGGCATCCCGGCGATCGCGTTCTCGCAGATCGACAAGGGCTGGGCCCACATCGACGCCTGCGCCGCCGTCGCGGCCGACCTGGTGCGGCGCATCGGCGCCCACCAGCTCGAAGGCGGCAGGCCGTGGCTGCTGAACGTGAACATCCCGAACCTGCCGGTCGATCAGGTCAAGCCGCCCAAGGTCTGCCGCTTGGGCCGCCGCCACGCGGCCGAGAAGGTGATCACCATGCCCAGCCCGCGCGGCGACACGATGTACTGGATCGGCGGCGCCGGCGCGGCGCTGGACGCCAGCGAGGGCACGGACTTCCACGCCACCGCGCAGGGACACGTGGCCATCACGCCGCTCAAGGTGGACTTGACCGACCACGACGCGCTGGCCTACTGGGCGCAGGGCCTGAACCACATGCTGGCCGGAGGGCAGGGCTGATGGCCGCGCCGCCGCCGCGCCCGGGCTTCCCGGCCCGCATCGACCTGGGATCGGGCGCCAAGCCGCCCGTCGGCGCCGCTGTCCGTCCGCCGCCACCGCCCGCGTCCGCATCCGGCCCGGGCGCCGCCGCGCCGCTGCCCTCGCAGTCGCGCGACCCCATCCCGGCGCGCGCGCGCATGGTGCAGCTGCTGGCGGCCGAGGGCATCCGCGATGCGCAGGTGCTGGGCGCCATGGGCGCGGTGGACCGGCACCACTTCGTCGACGGCGCGCTGGTGCCGCAGGCCTACGAAGACACCGCGCTGCCGATCGGCCTGGGCCAGACCATCTCCAAGCCCAGCGTGGTGGCGCGCATGGCCGAGCTGCTGATGCAGGGCGGCTTGCGCGGCGAAGGTGGCCGGCTGGGCCGCGTGCTCGACATCGGCACCGGCTGCGGCTACCAGGCGCTGGTGCTGGGCCAGCTCGCCAGCGAGGTCTACAGCATCGAGCGCCTGCGCGAGCTGCACGAGAAGGCCCGCGCCAACCTGCGCCCGCTGCGCGTGGCCAACGTGCACCTGATCCTGGGCGACGGCATGGCCGGCTTCGCCAAAGGCGCGCCCTACGCCGGCATCATCGCCGCCGCGGGCGGGGAGGCCGTGCCCGAGGCATGGATCGAGCAACTGGCCTACGGCGGACGCATCGTGGCGCCCATCGTCCACGGGCCGTCGCAGCAGGCGCTGGTGGTGGTGGACAAGTCGCGCCAGGGGATTCAGCAGACCATTCTGGAGACCGTCAACTTCGTGCCACTAAAATCCGGTATTGCCTAGGGCAAAAGGAAGGTATCTATGCAGTTGTCAGGTCGCAAGACTTGGATTTCGATGACCCTGGCGGCCGCCGTGCTGGCTGGGTGTTCCTCCACGTCCGTCACGCGCGCGCCGGTCGAGGACCGAGGCCTGGGCACCCCCGCCATCGTCGGCACCGTGGACCCTGCCACGCTGCCCGGCGCCGAGAACGCGGGCAAGCCGGGCTACTACACCGTCCGGGCGGGCGACACGATCATGAAGATCGCCACCGAGGTGAACCAGCCTTGGCGCGAGATCGTGCGCTGGAACACCCTGGACAACCCCAACGTGATCGAGGTGGGCCAGGTGCTGCGCGTGGTGCCGCCGACGGGCGCCGTGGCCGCGGCGCCGGCCATCATTACCGACGGGCGCGCTCCTGGCACGCCGGCGGCTCCCGCGCCCGGCAACAAGCCGCCCGTGCCCGTGGCCACGCAGACCACGCCGGGGGGCGCTGCCTCGCCGGCGCCGGCGCCATTGCCGGCTTCGCCACCGCCGCCGCCTACGGCTGGCGCCGACGACGTCGATTTCATCTGGCCCGCCAGCGGCGCGCTGATCGCCGGCTTCGACGAGGCCAAGAACAAGGGCCTGGGCATCGCCGGCAAGGCGGGCGACCCGGTGCTGGCCGCCGCCGACGGCCGCGTGGTCTATGCCGGCGCGGGCCTGCGCGGCTACGGCAACCTGGTCATCCTGAAGCACAACAACACCTTCCTGACGGCCTACGCGCACAACCGCACGCTGCTGGTCAAGGAAGACCAGAACGTCAAGAAGGGCCAGAAGATCGCCGAGATGGGCTCCACCGACGCCGACCGCGTCAAGCTGCATTTCGAGATCCGCCGCTCCGGCAAGCCGGTCGATCCGGCGCGCTACCTGCCGTCGCGCTGACGGCGGCGCCGCACGGGCCGGCAACGGGCGCTCTCGCAGCGCCCGTTGTGCTTTCGGCGCTGGGGAGAGCGGGGCGATGACTACTGTTTTGACAGCTGGCAGCGAAGATGGGACGCCAGCATTTGCCTGTTTTGACCATGAATGACGACCTTGCAGACCCGACGATGCCCGCCGCGCCGCTGCCCGACGGCTGGCTGCACGTCGATGCGCTCGACATCGATGCGCAGGGCATCGCCCGCCGGCCCGACGGCAAGGTGGTGTTCATCGACGGCGCGCTGCCCGGCGAACTGGTCAGCGCCAGCGTCCACCGCCGCAAGAACAACTGGGAAGCCGCCACGCTGACCGAGGTGCACCGCCCCTCCAGCCTGCGCGTGCGCCCGCGCTGCCCGCACTTCGGCCTGCACGCCGGCGCCTGCGGCGGCTGCAAGATGCAGCACCTGGACCCCGCCGCCCAGGTCGCCGTGAAGCAGCGCGCGCTGGAGGACGGCCTATGGCACCTGGCCAAGGTCAGGCCCGACATCGTCCTGCGCCCCATCGAAGGCCCCGCTTGGGGCTACCGCTACCGCGCGCGCCTGTCGGTGCGCCACGTGCACAAGAAGGGGGAGGTGCTCATCGGCTTTCACGAGCGCAAGAGCCGCTACGTCGCCGACATGCGCGAATGCACCGTGCTGCCGCCGCACGTCAGCCGCCTGCTGCTGCCGCTGCGCGCGCTGGTCTTCGGCCTGCAGGCGCGCGAGACCTGCCCGCAGATCGAGCTGGCCTGCGGCGACGACGTGACCGCCCTGGTGCTGCGCCACCTGGAGCCGTTGTCGGGCGGCGACCAGCAGAAGCTGCGCGACTTCGCCGCCGCGCACGGCGTGCAGTGGTGGCTGCAGCCCAAGGGCCCCGACACCGTGCACCGGCTGGACGAGGGCGGGCCGGAGCTGGCCTACGCGCTGCCCGAGTTCGGCATCACCATGCCCTTCCGGCCGACCGACTTCACCCAGGTCAACCCGCACATCAACCGCGTCCTCGTCACGCGCGCGCTGCGCCTGCTGCAGGCCCGGCCGCACGAGCGCGTCATCGACTGGTTCTGCGGCCTGGGCAACTTCACCCTGCCCATCGCCACCCAGGCCGGGCAGGTGCTGGGCGTGGAAGGCAGCGCGGCCCTGGTCGCGCGCGCGCGCCAGAATTTTGAACGAAATCAGGCTTCAGCTCGCGCCGGACAAGCGCTGGCAGCTACTGAATTCGCAGCAAGAAACCTATTCGACATGAGCGCCGCGCAACTGGTGGCCGACGGCAGCGCCGACTGCTGGCTGGTCGATCCGCCGCGCGAGGGCGCCTTCGCCCTGGTCAAGGCCCTGGCCGCCATCCACCAGACCCGCATCGGCGCCGAGGGTGCCGAAGCGTTGCCCGCCGGCAGCGACGGCTGGCGCCCGCCACGCCGCATCGTCTACGTCAGCTGCAACCCCGCCACCCTGGCCCGCGACGCCGGGCTGCTGGTGCACCAGGCCGGCTACCGTTGCACGGCGGCCGGCGTGGTCAACATGTTCCCGCACACGGCGCACGTGGAAAGCATGGCGGTGTTCGACCTGGAGGCCTGACGAGCGCCGCAGCAGCAGCGGCACGAAAAAGCCCTGCACATCTCGCGATGTGCAGGGCTTTCGATTTTTTGGCTCCCCGACCTGGGCTCGAACCAGGGACCTACGGATTAACAGTC